>ERZ824473.2750-NODE-2750-length-19412-cov-18.892029_pt1 | contig 19412 bp, 12 predicted proteins | sample MGYA00519874_ERZ824473 | MGnify/ENA primary metagenome ERZ824473 (study PRJEB31778, sample SAMEA3449151) | human gut metagenome | biome: human gut; feature: human-associated habitat; material: faeces | place: United Kingdom | collected 2010/2012 ... | reverse complement strand
TCCACCGCATTTCGCGCTACAAGTCGGGCGACGGCGAGCCGCCGAAGGTCTACAAACTGGGCAACGGCGCCTGGCAGAAGCTGAAGAACGCCACCAAGAAGGCCGTCAAGGACATTTCGCGCGAACTGATCGCCCTCTACGCCAAGCGCAAGGCGTCGAAGGGGTACGCCTTCTCGCACGACAGCTATTTGCAGCACGAACTGGAGGCTTCGTTCCGCTGGGAGGACACCCCTGACCAGCAGTCGGCCACGGCGGCCGTCAAGAAGGACATGGAGTCCGACCAGCCGATGGACCGGCTGGTGTGCGGCGACGTGGGTTTCGGAAAGACCGAGGTGGCGATCCGCGCGGCGTTCAAGGCCGCCGTCGACGGCAAGCAGGTCGCCGTGCTGGTCCCCACGACGATCCTTGCCTTGCAGCACTACCGTTCGTTCACCGAGCGTCTGCGCGATTTCCCGGTGAGGGTGGAGTACATCAACCGCACGAAATCCGCGAAGGAGGTCAGCCAGATCCGCGAGGATCTCGCCTCGGGCAGGATCGACATCCTGATCGGCACGCACAAGATGCTGGGCAAGCAGATCGTGTTCCGCGATCTGGGGCTGCTGATCATCGACGAGGAGCAGAAATTCGGTGTCGCCGCCAAGGAGAAGCTCACCGAGATGAGCGTTTCGGTCGACACGCTGACGCTTACCGCCACGCCCATTCCGCGTACGCTGCAATTCTCGCTGATGGGTTCGCGGGATTTGTCCGTCATCTCGACCCCGCCGCCCAACCGCCAGCCGATCCTCACCGAGTCGCACGTTTTCTCGGAGGAGATCATCCGCGACGCCGTCGAGGCGGAACTCGCCCGCGGCGGCCAGGTCTATTTCGTCCACAACCGCGTCGAGGATCTGCCGGCCCTCCAGGGGCTGATCACGCGTCTCTGCCCGAAGGCCCGCGTGGCCGTCGGGCACGGCAAGATGCCCGCCGAGCAGCTGGAAAAACTCATCATGGACTTCATCTACGGAGAGTTCGACGTGCTGGTGTCGACGACCATCGTCGAGAACGGCATCGACATCCCCAACGCCAATACGATCATCGTCGACAACGCCCAGAACTTCGGTTTGAGCGACCTGCACCAGCTGCGCGGCCGCGTGGGGCGTTCGAATCAGAAGGGCTACTGCTACCTGCTTTCGCCGCCCGACGAACTCTTGTCGTCCGATGCTCGGCGGCGTCTGCGGGCCATCGAGGAGTTCTCCGACCTGGGTTCCGGGTTCAACATCGCCATGCAGGACCTCGACATCCGCGGTGCGGGCAACCTGCTGGGTGCCGAGCAGAGCGGGTTCATCGCCGACATCGGTTTCGAGACCTACCAGAAGATCATGAACGAGGCGGTGGCCGAACTGCGTGCCGAGGGGCTTCACGTCCCGGGCCTGAGCGACGGGGAGCAGGAGGTCGTCGACGAGATGCGTTTCATCGACGACGCGCACATCGACATCGAGGTCGAGGCCGCGCTGCCCGACGCCTACGTTTCGCAGCAGGCCGAGCGCCTGAAACTCTACCGCGAACTCGACTCGACGAAGGACGAGGAGGCTTTGCAGGCCTTCGAGAGCCGCCTCGCGGACCGTTTCGGTCCCCTGCCGCGCGCCGCGAAGGAGCTGCTGAACGTCGTGCGCCTGCGCTGGGAGGCCATCCGCCTGGGCATGGAGCGCGTGAAGGTCAAGAACGGACTGATGATCGTGCATTTCGTGGGCGAGGAGAATTCGCCTTTCTACAAGAGCGAGGCCTTCATGACCCTGTTGCAGCGGGTTACGCAGCGGCCCGACCGATTTGTGCTCAAACAGCACAATAATCGGCTGGCGATGACCGTTAGGAATGTCAAAGACGTGGAAGACGCATACAAAACGCTGCAGCAGCTTTGAATCTGATCGTAGACATAGGCAATACCCTTGTCAAGTTGGCCGTTTCCGACGGCGGGCGGATCGTTGCCCAGCGCTGCGTGGAGCGGCTGCATCCGTCGATGCTCGACGAGTTGCTGGAGGGCCGCAGGGCCGCGAAGGCCGTCGTTGCCTCGACGCGCGGCGAAGCGGACGACGTGACGGAGATGGTCCGCCCGCGTGCGGATTACCTGCTGGAGTTCACCTCGCAGACCCCCGTGCCGGTTGCCAACGCCTACCGTACGCCCGAGACGCTGGGCCGCGACCGGCTGGCCGCCGCCGTGGGCGCCACGGTGCTTTACCCGGGGCGCAACGTGCTGATCGTCGACTTCGGCACGGCCGTGACGATCGACCTGGTGACGGCCGACAACACGTTCCGCGGCGGGTGCATCTCGCCGGGGATGAAAACCCGTTTCCGGGCGCTCCACGACTACACGGCCTGCCTGCCGCTGTGCGGCCCGACCGATAGCGGGGAGTTGCAGGGGCTCACCACCGAAGAGGCCATCCGCCTGGGGGTGATGAACTCGCTGACCTTCGAAATCGAGGGCTATATGGCCCGGATGGAGAAAAAAATCGACGATTTATGCGTAATTTTTACCGGCGGGGACGCGAAATACTTTGCGAAAAGAATTAAAAACACGATATTTGCAAATTGTAATCTGGTCTTTTGCGGATTGGATCGAATTTTAGAGTACAATGCAAGTGAAGAACACCTTGATTAAGCTGGTTGTCGCGGCTGCAGCGATGTTTCCTTTTGCCGTTTCGGCCCAGACAAGCAGTATTAACGCATTCTCGCCCTATACGATGTACGGCATCGGCGAACAGAATACCCCCGGTACGCTACAGATGCGCTCGATGGGCGGTGCGGGTGTGGCCATGCGTTCGGTGAGCACGGTTAACCTGCTCAACCCCGCGGCTTACAGTGCGGCTCCGCAGAAGACCTTCCTCTTCAACTTCGGGTTGGAGGGCCAGAACTACTACAACGCCCAGACGGTCGAAGGCGTCGGGAAACGGACGGCCTACAACACGTTCAACTTCCACGACATCGCTTTCCAGATGCCGGTGGCCAAGCGGTTGGGACTCGGTTTCAGCCTCACGCCTTACAGTTCGGTGGGTTACAGGACCAAGTATTACCACGAATACGACCCCGAGGACCCCATTTACGCCAACGTCGGCAATATTCAGTACAACTACCAGGGCGAGGGCGACGTGACGGAGGTCAAGGTGGGCCTGGGCTGGGAGCCGTTCAAGAATTTTTCGGTGGGTATCGCCGCACAGTACTACTGGGGCGACATCGACCGTACGTTCGTGATGACCCCGACCGCGATTACGGGCGAAGGGACCTTCACCTCGACGGTGGGCCAGGACAATTACAGCATTTCGAGCATCAAGGGGCAGGTCGGTGTGCAGTGGAACGCGATTCTGAACGCGAAGCGCATTCTGACGCTCGGCGCGACGTACGACTTCGGCGGCGACCTGAACCCGGAGGTGACGAAAAGCCTCTATATCGGCGACCTGTACAACACGGTGGTCAAGGGCGATACGACGCACCTGAAGCTGGTGCTGCCCCGGCAGCTGGCCGTGGGAGCCTACTACCAGACCGGCAGGTGGGCCGTCGGCGTGGATTACGTTTTCCAGAACTGGGGCGGCCGCAACTCGGGCTACGAGATGACGGGAACCAGCGGCAGCGGGGAGAACAAGACGGAATACAAGGTGGCCTATACCAATACGAGCACGATCAAGATGGGCGTGGAATACACTCCGAACCGTTACGATGCGCGCCATCTGCTGAAACGCTGGTCCTACCGTGCGGGTTTCCGCTACGGGGCCTATAACCAGACTTTCAATGGGGACAAGCTCTCGCAGTACGCCGTGACGGCGGGCATCGGCATCCCGGTGAGGCGCGGCGCCTTCTCGGCCATCGACATCGGCGTCGAGTACGGCCGCCGCGGTTATAACGTCGCCGACCGCCTGGGGCTGGTCCGGCAGCAGTATTTCAAGTTTGCGATCGGCTTCACGCTCTTCGCGGGACAGATGGAGAACGGCGAATATTGGTTCATGCGCTCCAAGTTCGATTGATGTGACAGGCAAGCAAAAATAAAAGATAGAACAACACAAAAATTAATCTGACCGATGAAAAACGTTAAATTCCTGCTTTCTGCTGCGTGTGCGCTTTTTGCAGTCGCAGCGATGGCACAGCAAGATTTCAGTGATCCGAAGTACGCGGTCTGGGGCGACACTCCTCAGGAGCGGGAGCAGAACATCCTGAACAGCAACTTCCTCAAGGAGTCGCTCGACAACAAGGACTACAACGCTGCCGCGCATTACCTCAAGGAACTGCTCGACAAATGCCCGAAGGCTTCGCAGAATACCTTCGTGCGCGGCATCACGCTTTATAAGAACAAGATCGCGCGTGCCAAGAGCATCGCCGAGAAAAACACGTACACCGACTCGCTGATGATCGTTTACGACCTGCGCAACGAGTATTTCGGCGACCATCCCAAATACGGCACGCCCTATATTCTCGACCGCAAGGCCCGTGAATACCTGATGTACAAACCCGCCGACCGCAAGGGTATCCGCGAAGCGTTCCGCGCAGCCATCGAGGCCGGCGGCGACAACACCGATCCCGAGACTGTCGTGGCTTATTTCTCGAACCTCTGCGACGACTATAAGAATACCGACGAGGTGATGCCCGACGAAATCATCGCCGAGTACGACCGTCTGACGCCGTTCTTCGAGAAGAACCCCGCTGCCGCCGAGTACAAGAGCCAGTTCGACGCTGCGTTCGGATTGAGCGGCGCTGCGAGCTGTGAGAATCTCGAAAAACTCTTCAAGGGCAAGTTGGCCGCCGCTCCCGACGACGAGGCGCTGCTTTCGCAGGCCGTGGCCCTGATGTCGCGCGCCAAGTGCGACGGCGATTTCTACTTCTCGATCGCCGAGAAATACTACCAGGTGAAACCTTCGTCGGAGACGGCCATGTTCCTGGCCCAGGCTTTCCAGAACAAGAAGGACTATGCGAAGGCGAAGACCTACCTGAACGAGGCGCTGGATGTCGAGAAGGACCCTGCCGAGCGTCAGAAACTGCTCGTGCGCATCGCGCTGGTGGGCCTCGTGTCCAACGACATTCCGGGAGCTGCCGCCGCCGCGCGCCAGGCCCGCGACCTGAATCCCGAGGACGGTGTGCCGTACTTCATCCTGGCGCAGTGCTATGCTTCGTCGGCAGGTTCGTGCAGCGGTTTCGCCGGTCTGGCGACCTATTGGGCCGCTTACGATACGATGGCCAAGGCGGTCGAACTGCTCTCGGCCGATTCGGAGTACATGGAGCACGCCAAGAGTTCCCTCGGCAAGTTCCGTTCGGTCTTCCCCAGCTCGGAGGAGTGCTTCTTCAACGAGTTGCAGGAGGGTGCGCGCTATACGGTGACCTGTGGAACGGCCGCCGGTATCACCACCACTGTCCGTCCCCGCTAAAAACCACGCTCCCGACAGGTTTCGATGGGAAAACGCATGACAAGAACGATCAGGGTAGCACTCTCCGTGATGGGGAGTGCTATCTTGCTATTCTCGTGTGCGGACAAGGATACGGGCCGCGCTTCGGCTTCCGAGGAGACGATGATGACCGAATACAGCGAGGACCTTTCGGTCGTGATGTCGCAGAACGGCCGCCGGTCGTACCATTTCGTCACGCCGCTGCTCGAAGGTTATTCGCTGGCCCGCGAGCCTTACCGCGAATTCCGCAAGGGGGTGAAGATCACTACGTACCAGAACGATTCGCTGACCACGGTGGATGCCGTGCTGACGGCCAACTACGCCATCTATTACGAGAACCGCGAACTGTGGGAGGCCAAGGGCAACGTCGTCGTCGAGAAATCCGACGGCAAAACCCTTTACACCCAGCAGTTGTTCTGGAATGCGCGGACCAAGAAAATCTATTCGAACGTCGATTCGAAGATCGTGCAGAACAACGGCCGCGACGTCTTCATCGGCGAAGGTTTCGAGTCGGACGAGGAGTTCAAGGACTGGCGTTTCCGCCGCATGAAGGGCCGTATGGAGGTCGAGATGAAACAAAGCGCCGATTCCACCGCCGCGGATTCCACGGCCGTGCGTCCGGTTCCGAAGCCGTCCGACAGCCGGCCCGCCGTTCAAGCGTCCGAATCCGGGAAGGCTGCGGCTGCGACCGCTCCGGCCCGGGAGATTCCCGCCGGAACGGCTGAAAGACAGGCTGAAAGGCCCGAAGCGGAGGTTGAGCGCCGGCCGCAGAAAATGCTCGACGACTCCCGGGCGGAGGCCCGTCCGGTTCCGCGTGAGGAGGCGGTTTCCACAGAACCCAAACTCAAAAACTGAAAGCGATGCTTACCACCGTCGTCCTGATCGTCGTAATGCTGCTGCTGTCGGCTTTTTTCTCGGGGATGGAGATTGCCTTTACGAGCAAGAACCGCCTCAAGCTGGAGATCGACCGCAAGCAGAACCGCATGTTCGACCAGATTGCCGAGGTTTTCGCCCGTCATCCGGGACAGTATATCACCACGATCCTCGTGGGCAACAACATCGCGCTGGTCGTCTATTCGCTGTCGATGTCGATGCTTCTGCGCGGCATCTACGCTTCGCTGGGGTGGGAGCAGCTCGCCCGGAGCGGTTCGGTCGCCGTGGATACCGCCGTTTCGACGGTCATCATCATCTTCTTCGCCGAGTTCCTTCCCAAGTCGATTTTCAGGAACAATCCCAATTTCTATTACCGCGCGCTGGCGCCGGTGATCTACTTTTTCTACGTCGTTCTCTATCCGGTGGCGCGCTTCACCACGCTGCTGTCCCACGGCATCCTGCGCCTTCTGGGCCGCCGCGTCGAGGAGCAGAACATCACTCCGAGTTTCGACCGCGAGGACCTCGCGGCACTGCTCGACACGAATAACTCGGAGCAGCATTCGGAGCCGGACAACGAACTGAAACTCTTTCAGAACGCGCTGGATTTCGCCGACCTGCGCGTCAGGGACTGCATGGTTCCGCGCGTGGACGTCGAGGCCGTGGACATCGACGATACCTCGATCGAACAGCTCACGGCGCGGTTCGTCGACTCGAAATATTCGCGCATCTTCGTCTGGCGCAAATCGATCGACAACATCGTGGGCTACGTCAATTCGAAAAGCCTCTTCACGCGGCCCCGGCAGATCGCCGACGTGATGATGGAGGTCAATTTCGTTCCCGAGACCATGCCTTTGCAGCTGATGCTGGAGAATTTCATCAAGCACCGCTCGAACATCGCCGTCGTGATCGACGAATTCGGCGGCACGGCGGGCGTCATCTCGCTCGAAGACGTGCTGGAGCAGATTTTCGGCGAGATCGAGGACGAGCACGACATTCCGGACCTCACCGAAAAACAGGTCGGCCCCGACGAATATGTCCTCTCGTGCCGCCTGGAGGTGAAATACCTGAATGAAAAATACAACCTCGGCATCGAGGAGAGCAAGGAGTACGACACGCTGGCGGGCTTCATCATCTTCAATTACGAGGGGATTCCCTCTGCCGGAGAGACGGTTTTCATCGGCGGCCTGCAATTACGGATTCTCCGCACGACGCGTTCGCGCATCGAACTGGCGCGGGTGAAGAAATTGTAGCGTCCGCCGGATTCCGCCGTGTTTCCGGTAAATTCCCGCCCCGGCGGGGATTACGGCGGCAAAGCGTGCGTATATTTTTGCTTTTATTCTGTTCTTTTTACAATTAATTTTACTACCTTTGGCTGATAATTCGAAACAATACGAATAATTAACAATTTATATGGCAAGTTTAAACACTTTACGAACCAAGTTCGGCATCGTGCTTTCGATCATCATCGCACTGGCCCTCTTGGCATTCATCCTCTCTCTGAAGACCGAAATGGGCTTCTCGGGCAACGACCCGCGTGTCGGTGTGATCGACGGCGAGAAGATCAACTATTCGGAGTACTACGACCAGTACGAGCAGATCAAGTCGCAGAACAACGTGCAGGAGAGCGACGAGCAGCAGTCGGCCATGCTGGCCAATGCCGCCTGGCAGGCGCTGATCGCCAAGCACGTGCTGACGCCCGGTTTCGACAGGATGGGGCTTCGCGTCACCGAGCCGGAACGTCTGGCGATGGTCAGCGGACAGCATCCTTCGCAGGCTTTCTACAACGCTTTCGCCGATCCCCGCACGGGCGAGTACAACGTGGCTGCCATCAGCCAGTTCCTCGCGCAGGCCGAGACCAATCCCGAGGCGGCCCATGCCTGGGCGCAGCTCAACGAGCAGGCCCGTCTGGAGCGCGGGGTGCAGAAGTATTTCGGACTGGTGAAGGGCGGCGTTTACGTCAATTCGCTGGAGGTCGCCCGCGGTGTCGAGGCTGCCAACAAGTCTTTCTCGGGCAAGTGGGCCGGCAAGAAGTTCTCGGCCATTCCCGATTCGCTCGTCAAGGTGTCGTCGGGTGATGTGAAGGCTTACTACAACAGCCATAAGAACCAGTTCAAGCAAACCCCGTCGCGTACGATTTCGTATGTCGTATTCGAGGTGTCCCCCACGGACGATGACCTGCTGGCGCTTGAGAAGAGCGTGACGGAGGTGGGTAAGGAGTTCGCCGCCGCCGAGGAGGTGAAGACCTTCGTCCGCGCCAACCGTAACGGCAAGATCGCCGACAGCTATGTTTCCGCCGCACAGCTCTCCGACGAGGAGGCCAAGGCGCTGATGGCGGGCGAAATGTACGGTCCCGTGCTGAAGAACAACGAGTGGACGATGTCCCGCGTGCTCGATTCGAAGATGGTTCCCGACTCGGTGGGCGTGCGCCACATCGTGCTGCCCTATACGCAGGAGGCGCTTGCCGACAGCCTGCTGACGGTGCTGAAGAAAGGGGGCGATTTCGCGCAGACCGCTGCCCGCTATTCGGTTTACGATGCTACGGCCGCCAACGGCGGTGAAGTGGGTGTGCTGCCTTTCTCGGCTTTCTCGGGCGAGTTCGCCGCCGCTCTGGCCAATGCCAAGCAGGGCGACATCGTGAAGATCGCTTCGGGCGACGCCATCCAGTTGATGCAGGTATACCGTGCCGACAAACCTTCGAAACACGTGCAGGTGGCTACGATCACCTATCCCGTGGAGGCTTCGGCCGCCACGCGCCGCGACGTGCATAACCAGGCCGGTTCGTTCATGGTCAACGCCAAGGGTTCGGCCGCCGCATTCGCCGATGCCGCTTCGACGGCTGCCGTGACGCCCCGCGTGGCTGCGATCGCCCAGGGCGACCGTACGATCCGCGGCCTTGAGGATTCGCGCGAGGTGGCCCGCTGGGCCTACGGTGCGAAGGAGGGCGATCTTTCGGCGATTTTCAACGTGGGCAAGGACTACGTGATCGCCACGCTGACCGAGATCGACGACAACGAGTATGCACCGCTGGATAAGGTTTCGGCCCAGATCCGTTCGCAGCTGCTCCGCGACAAGAAATACGAATCTATCGTCAAGAGCCTTTCGGGGTCGACCCTCGCCGAGCAGGCTGCAAGCCTCGGCTCGGAGGTGGAGGAGTTCTCCGACGTGACCTTCGGTTCGTTCTACGTGAACGGTGTGGGCATGGAGCCTCGCCTGGTAGGCGCCATCGCATCGGCCGAGAAGGGCGTGCTGTCGGCTCCCGTGAAGGGACTTTCGGGCATCTATGTCTTCGAGGTCGAGGATGTCACGACCGATGAGCGGCAGACTGCCGAAGGCGAAAAAGTCCGTGCCCAGGCCATGGCCGAGGGCATGGCCCAGCAGTTCGCCATTCCGGCTATCCAGCAGATGGCCAAGATTCAGGACCTGCGCGGCAAGTACTTCTAAACTTTTGATTTTACGGTGCATCTTTTGCACTTGCTCTTGCAGGGCGCGAATGGGACGTATTTCGGTACTGCCCATCCGCGCCCTGTTTCGTTCAGGCACAAATATGCTGCTTTCGCCGCACTGATCGAAAATTGGTAGGGAATCCTCTGTGCAATCCGGCTTTTTTCGTATCTTTAGGGTCGTAACGACCCTTTTAACACTCGGAAGGCTCCGCCGAACTATATGCAATCCGGTTTCGGAACCGTCCGGTTATTCATGATCTTCATATAGAATAAATAAATATTCGCCATGAACAACTTCATCTATCACAATCCTACCAAACTGGTTTTCGGCAAGGGCCAGATCGCCCGTCTGCCGAAACTCATTCCCGCCGGAAAACGTATCATGCTGACCTTCGGCGGGGGCAGTGTCAAGCGTAACGGCGTCTACGATCAGGTCGTCGCCGCACTCGAAGGCCGCGACCTGGTCGAGTTCTGGGGCATCGAGGCGAACCCTTCCGTCGAGACCCTGCGCGAAGCCATTGCGCTGGGCAAAGAGCGGAAGGTGGACTTCCTGCTGGCTGTCGGCGGCGGTTCGGTCATCGACGGCACGAAACTCATCGCCGCGGGCCTTCTCTACGACGGCGATGCGTGGGACATCGTGCTCAAGGGTCAGGCCGGCAAGACCGTGCCGCTGGCCACGGTCCTCACCATGTCGGCCACGGGTTCCGAGATGAACTCCGGAGCGGTCATTTCGCGTTACGAAACCAAGGAGAAGTATGCTTTCTACGGCGATTACCCGGTCTTCTCGATCCTCGATCCCGAGACACTCTATTCGCTGCCCAAGCGGCAGATCGCCTGCGGACTCGCGGATACTTTCGTGCACGTGCTGGAGCAGTATATGACCACTCCCGGGCAGTCGCGGCTGATGGACCGCTGGGCCGAAGGCATCCTGCATACGGTGGTCGAAATCGCTCCCAAAGCACTGGCGGACGAACGCGATTACGACACGATGTCGGAGTACATGCTTTCGGCGACGCTGGTCCTGAACGATATGATCCGCATGGGGGTGACGCAGGACTGGACGACGCACATGATCGGCCACGAGCTGACGGCGCTGCACTCCCTGACGCACGGCGCGACGCTGGCCATCGTCATCAACGGCACGCTGCGCGTGCTGCGCGAGCAGAAACGCGGCAAACTGCTGCAATACGGTGAACGCATCTGGGGCGTTACGGAAGGCTCGGACGAGGAACGTATCGACCGCACGATTGCGGCCAACGAGGCGTTCTTCCGTTCGCTGGGCCTCTCGACACGCCTTTCGGAGGAGGGCATCGGCGAGCAGACGATTGCCGAGATCGAACGCCGGTTCAACGCTGCGGGTGACAGGTTCGGCGAGGCGCAGAACGTCGACGGCGCCATGGCCCGCCGGATTCTGGAGGCCTGCCTCTGATTCCATAGACATCCAACAAAACAATCCCCGCAACTTCAGCTGCGGGGATTGTTTGTCATGGAACGCGGGTTCACTCGTCCACTCCGAATGTCGAAACGTTGAGACTGCCCAATGCGTCCACCGTAATGCCGTATTCGCCCTCCTGGACATCCTTGAGGATGATGAGGTAGGAACTGCTTCCGAACCGGCGCGAGGTGAAGGGCTGCCGCTCCAGCGTGTTGCGCTGCTGGTCGCCGAAGGTTCCGACCGATGCGTATTCGGCGATCCGCATCTTCTTCTTGACCTTGAACCGGAAGACGCTGATCACCGACATCGGGTCGATCAGGTTGTCCGGAACGCGGATGATGAAGGCGATGCCGTCGCTCTTCCGGAACCGGACGGGGGACTGTGCGCCTTTCAGCGTCATTTCGTCGATGTGGTCCTTTCCGATGCCGAACAGTTTCTGCCCGGTGGACGAACGGTGGCGCGGGGCCAGGCTCTCCTGGACGAGTTGTTCGGTTCTGTTGTCGGGCCGGATAGCCAGCGCCTGGCCGATGAATTCGGGTTCGGGGAATGTCAGGGTGCTGTCGGTCCGGGTTGCGGAGGGTTCCGGTGCGGCGGTCGCCTCCGGAGCCTGCGCCTGCGACCGGATGCAGGCACAGCAGGCAAGCAACAGAATGAGGGTTTTCTTCATGAGAGTGGAACGTTGGAATGAATTTGTGTTTTTCAGTTTCAGTTGTAAAGATAACGCAAAAACTCCCGTTCCGGTCTCCGGCGGGTAAAAAAATCCCTCCCGAAAAGTTCCGGAAAGGATTTTTTTGTTTTCGGCCCTGCAATCGGAACCCGCGGCAGAGCGTAAATCGGAAAGCTATTCGTAGTTGATGATCGGCGTGCCGGAATTATGATACGAGGCGCGTGTCGTGCGTCCGGCCTGAATCTGGAAATACTCTTTGCCGCTACCGCTGCTGCCTGATGAACCTGACAGGATGGCATAGTTGCCGGGATTCAGATCCACCGTGAAGTTGGATTTGGGATTTTGTTTTGAGTAGATTTCGTTACCGGCTTCCGTATATATGCTGACAAAGGTTGCCTCCATATTTATGTATTCGACTTTCAGTTGCCCGACTACGGGCGTTTCGTCTTTGTCGCAGGCCGCGAATCCTGCGGCCAATAGCAGGCAGATGCCGATTTTGAAGCGGGTTTTCATGAGCGTGAAGTTTTGAAGGTTTGTGACGCAGTGTTGTGTTAAAGATATGGATTTTTTGCGAACCTTGTCTTTTCGGAACAAAAAACGCCCGGTCTCAAGACCGGGCGTTTCTCTTTTCGGATGCCGGGAATTTACTCGGCGAGCAGGATTTCGAGGATCTTGATGGCTGCCGTGGCGATCGGCGTACCGGGGCCGAAGATGGCGGCGGCGCCGTCGCGGTAGAGTTCATCGTAGTCCTGTGCGGGGATCACGCCGCCGACGATGACGATGATGTCCTCGCGGCCGAGCTTCTTCAGCTCGGCGATGATCTGCGGCACGAGCGTCAGGTGGCCGGCGGCCAGCGACGATACGCCGACTACGTGCACGTCGTTTTCGACGGCCTGCTTGGCGGCCTCCTCCGGAGTCTGGAACAGCGGACCCATGTCGACGTCGAAGCCGATGTCGGCATAACCCGTGGCGACCACCTTGGCGCCGCGGTCGTGTCCGTCCTGGCCGAGCTTGGCGATCATCACGCGCGGCTGACGGCCCTCTTTCTTGGCGAATTCGGCGCACAGCTCCTTGGCGCGCTCGAAGGATTTGTCGTTTTTCACTTCTGAAGAGTAAACACCTGAAATGGAACGGATAACAGCTTTGTAGCGGCCTACGACCACTTCGCAGGCATCGGAGATCTCGCCCAGCGAGGCGCGGACCTTGGCGGCCTCGACGGCCAGTTCGAGCAGGTTGCCCTGCTTGGTCTTCACGCACTCGGTGATGGCGGCCAGCGCCTTCTTCACGGCAGCCTCGTCGCGGTTGGCGCGCAACTCCTTGAGCCGCTTGATCTGGCTCTCGCGCACGGCCGTGTTGTCCACGGCGAGAATGTCGATCGGGGCCTCCTTCTCCAGGCGGTATTCGTTGATACCGATGATTTTCTCCTCGCCGGAGTCGATGCGGGCCTGTTTGCGGGCCGACGCCTCCTCGATACGCATCTTCGGAATGCCGGTCTCGATGGCCTTGGCCATACCGCCCAGTTTCTCGACCTCCTCGATGCGCTCCCAGGCTTTGTGGGCGATCTCGTTGGTCAGCGTCTCGATGTAGTAGGAACCTGCCCACGGGTCGACCTCGCGGCAGATGTTGGTCTCCTCCTGGATGTAGATCTGCGTGTTACGCGCAATGCGCGCCGAGAAGTCGGTCGGCAGGGCGATGGCCTCGTCCAGGGCGTTGGTGTGCAGCGACTGGGTGTGTCCCAGTGCGGCACCCATGGCCTCGATGGCCGTGCGGGCGACGTTGTTGAACGGGTCCTGCTCGGTGAGCGACCAGCCCGAGGTCTGCGAGTGGGTGCGCAGTGCCAGCGACTTGGGGTTCTTGGGGTTGAACTGCCCCACGATCTTGGCCCACAGCATACGCGCTGCGCGCATCTTGGCGATCTCCATGAAGTGGTTCATACCGATCGCCCAGAAGAACGACAGGCGCGGTGCGAAGGCGTCGATCGACATGCCTGCGTTGACGCCGGCGCGGAGGTACTCCAGACCGTCGGCCAGCGTGTAGGCCAGCTCGATGTCGTTCGTGGCGCCTGCTTCCTGCATGTGGTAACCCGAAATCGAGATCGAGTTGAACTTGGGCATGTTCTTCGAGGTGTACTCGAAGATGTCGGCGATGATCCGCATCGAGAACTCGGGCGGATATATATAGGTGTTGCGCACCATGAACTCCTTGAGGATGTCGTTCTGGATTGTACCGGCCAGCTGGTCGAGCGTGCAGCCCTGCTCCAGGCCCGTCACGATGTAGAAGGCCAGGATGGGCAGTACGGCGCCGTTCATGGTCATCGACACCGACATCCGGTCGAGCGGAATGCCGTTGAACAGCACCTTCATGTCCTCCACCGAGCAGATCGACACGCCGGCCTTGCCCACGTCGCCCACCACGCGCGGGTGGTCGGCGTCGTAACCGCGGTGCGTGGCCAGGTCGAAGGCCACCGACAGACCTTTCTGTCCCGCGGCGAGGTTGCGGCGGTAGAATGCGTTGGACTCCTCGGCGGTCGAGAAGCCGGCGTACTGGCGGATGGTCCACGGACGCATCACGTACATCGTCGAGTAGGGGCCGCGCAGGAACGGGGCGATGCCTGCCGCGTAGTTCAAGTGCTCCATACCTTCGAGGTCCTCGGCCGTATAGGCGCCCTTGACGGGGATGCGCTCGGCCGTCAGCCACGGCTCAACCTGTCCGCAGCCTTTCGAGGCGCAGCAGCTTTTCTGCCCGCCTCCGTCATATGTCAGTTCTGAAAATTTAGCTCTCATGATCAGATGCCCATTTCTTTAAGATAAAACTTCAGAGTCTCCAGGACGTTCGACTTCACCGAGATGAAGTTCGTGATGCCCTGGGCCTCCAGTTCGGGTGCGCATGCGGGAGCGCCTGCGACTACGAGAATGGCTTTGCCGGCGAGCAGCTCCTTCACCTTCGGTGCGGCCTCTGCGTAATCGTCGTCCGAAGCGCAGACCACCACGATCTCGGCCTTCGATTCGAGTGCGGCCTTCACGCCCTCTTCGATCGACTTGAAGAAGGTGTTGTCCTGCACGCGGATTCCGGCGCAGGCGAAGAAGTTGCACGAGAACTGGGCGCGGGCGCGGGCCATTGCCAGGTTGCCGCAGGTGAGCATGAACGCCTTGGGCTGCTTGCCCGAGCGGTCCACGTGCAGGCGCATCGCCTCGAAGGCCATGGCGCCGCGGTAGGGCGTAAGGACGTTGCCTTCGGCAGCGGGACGGGTGACGGCCTCGGCGGTGATCTCCTTCGGGGCCACTTCGGTGAAGTTGGGGAACTGGTTGGCGCCGAGCAGCGTCTGGCGGCGCGTTGCGATGGCCTTGTCCTTGGCGGCGGCCGAAGCCTCTACGCGCTCCTTGATGAAGCCGGCCTTGTAAGCCTCGGCGTAGCCGCCCTTCTCTTCGATTTCGAGGAAGAGCTTCCAGGCCTCGGCGGCGATCGACTGCGTGAGGTTCTCCACGTAGTACGAACCGCCTGCGGGGTCCACCACCTGGTCGAAGTGCGATTCGTGCTTCAGGAGCAGTTCGACGTTGCGGGCGATGCGCTTCGAGAACTCCGTGGGATTTTCGAATGCGGCGTCGAACGGCGTCACCTCCAGCGAATGCACGCCGGCGATGGTGGCCGACATGGCCTCCGTCGTGCCGCGGAGCATATTGACATAGGGATCGTAAACGGTCTGGTTCCAGTCCGCTGTGCGGGCGTGGATGTGCATTTTGCAGGCGCAGTTCTTCGAGGGGTTGTAACCCTTGACGATGTTGGCCCACAGCATGCGCGCCGCGCGGAACTTGGCGATTTCGAGGAAGTAGTTCGAGGTCACCGCGAACGAGAAGCGCAGTTTGCGGGCCGCCAGCTCGGCGTCCACGCCGGCGTCGGTCAGGCGCGCGATGTAGTCGTTACCGGCCGAGAGGGCGAACGCCAGCTCCTCGACGATGGTCGATCCGGCGTTCGAGAAGATGCCGGCCGAAACGGTCACGATGCGGATGTGCTTGTACTCGCGGGTCTTTTCGATCAGCGAGGCGATCTTCGCGAAGCACTTTTCGCCGTTGGGCGAGCAGAAGTCGCCTTTCTGCGACAGGCCCTTCACCAGCGGGTCGATCGAGAACGCCACGTGCGCTTCGGAGGCTACGCCTTCCTTTTCGAGCTTGGCGATCACCAGTTCGGCGATGCTGCCCGTCTGCGCGCCGCAGAAGGTCATTTCGATGGCCGGGATCGAGATTCCGGCGAGCAGCTGATCGAGTTCTTCGGCCGTGAAGCCTTCCTTCGCGATCGAGAAGCCCAATGAATCGACGCCCGAGTTGAGGAGTTTCAGCGCCTCGGCGTTGGCCTCCTTGGGACATTTTACCTCGACGGTCTGATGCACGCGCCAGCGGTTGTGGCTGCGCGTACCTCTGACGTACGGGAACTCGCCTGCCTGCGAGCCCAGAAAACGGATGCCTTCGAGGTTTTCGGCGCGGTAGTAGGGGCGGACGTTGAATCCTTCTCCCGTACGCCACACCAGTTTACGCTCGTAATCGGCTCCTTTCAGGTCGGCTGTAATCACCTCTTCCCATTTCTCGGTCGGAACCGGCGGGAACTCGGTGAACAGCTTTTCACGTTTGGTATTTGCCATGACTATTTAGAGATTAGTATGTGTGTAGTTTCGTTCTGTTTCAAAATTGCACGTAAAGGTACAAATTAATTACCGAATTGTAACAAGAAATTGTTACGAAAATAACAGTGCGGCGGGGTTTTTCCGGATGTCGCCGCCCGCCGCATTTCCGGACGGCCCGGTGCGGATAGTGTGCCCGCTGTGGAAAATTGGTGTAAAATGGTTGAAAATTGGTCTTTATATCCTTGATTTTTGAGAAAAACGAAAAATCGGATTTTTGGGGGTTTTGGTGAAAAATAAGGGTGTTTTTCGGAAAATGACCGAAAATTTCGGGTGCATGTGGTGAAAAACGGGTGTTTTTTCAGGGAAACGATGAAAAAATGCATGTTTTTTGAAAAAACAGTGATTCTGGAAAAACAACGTAACGGAATAATTCGTACATTTGTAACCGGAACGAAAGATGCACCGCAGCGGGGGAGTGACCCCGGGTTAGTCAGGTCGGCAGGTCCTGCCGGGAGGCAGTTGTCCGGTTGAATTTCAGGTTAGGTTTTAGTTTGCAATTATCGGGTCCTTCCCCGCGCGGTTTTTTCTACGAACACTAATCCTTAATCAGTCAGGTATATGTCATCATTACTCAGATTCAAGATGGTCGATGCGGCCATAAATCACACGGCCGTCGAGGTGAAAGTTCCCGAAGGACGCCCGTCGGACTACTTCGGAAAGAAGGTATTCGGGCGTGCGGCCATGCGGAAGTATCTCGACAAGCGCACCTATGCGGCTCTGCTCGATACGATGGAAAAACGCACGCCGCTCACGCGCGAAGTTGCCGACAGCATCGCGGCGGGCATGCGCCAGTGGGCGCTGGAGCACGGTGCGGACCACTATACCCACTGGTTTCAACCCCTGACGGGCGGCACGGCCGAGAAACACGACGCCTTTGCCGAGCCGGACGGCCAGGGCGGCGTGCTGGAGGAGTTCTCCGGCAAGCTGCTCGTGCAGCAGGAGCCCGACGCCTCGTCGTTTCCCAACGGTGGCATCCGCAATACGTTCGAGGCCCGCGGCTACTCGGCCTGGGACCCCACGTCGCCCGCTTTCATCGTCGACACGACGCTCTGCATCCCTACGGTCTTCATCGCCTACACGGGCGAGGCGCTCGACTACAAAGTGCCCCTGCTGCGTTCGCTGACGGCCATTGACAAGGCTGCCACGGAGGTGTGCCGCTACTTCGACAAGAATGTCGAGAAGGTCTTTTCCTACCTGGGCTGGGAGCAGGAATATTTCCTCGTGGACGAGAGTCTCTGGGCCGTGCGTCCCGATCTGATGCTCACGGGGCGTACGCTCATGGGGCACGAGTCGGCCAAGAACCAGCAGTTGGAAGACCACTATTTCGGGGCGATCCCGACGCGCGTGATGTCCTTCATGAAGGACCTCGAATACGAGTGCCTGAAGTTGGGAATCCCGGTCAAGACGCGCCACAACGAGGTGGCTCCCAATCAGTTCGAGCTGGCTCCGGTTTACGAGGAGGCCAACCTGGCCAACGACCACAACCAGCTGCTGATGACCATTATGGACAAGATCGCCCGCCGCCACCAGTTCCGCGTGCTGCTGCACGAAAAGCCCTTCAAGGGGATCAACGGCTCGGGCAAGCACAACAACTGGTCGCTGGGAACCGATACGGGCGTGAACCTGCTCGGCCCGGGCAAGACCGCTTCGGAGAATCTCCAGTTCATCACCTTCCTGGTGAACGCCATTTCGGCGGTTTACAAGCACAACGGTCTGCTGAAGGCGTCGATCATGAGCGCGACGAACGCCCACCGGCTGGGCGCCAACGAGGCGCCTCCCGCCATCATCTCGACCTTTCTCGGAACGCAGGTGTCGGCCGTGCTGGACAAGCTGGCCGCATCGAAGGGCGACGACGCCATCCGTTTCGACGCCAAGAACGTCTTCAAGATGAGCGGCATTTCGCACATCCCGACGCTGCTGCTGGACAACACCGACCGCAACCGCACTTCGCCGTTCGCCTTCACGGGCAACCGTTTCGAGTTCCGCGCCGTGGGTTCGTCGGACAACTGCGCCGAGGCGATGATCGTACTCAACTCGGCGATGGCATACGAACTGACCGAGTTCAAGAAGGCCGTGGACGCCAAGATCGAGGCCGGGGCCAAGAAGGAGAAGGCCATTTACGAGGTGCTCAAGCAGATGATCAAGGCCTGCAAGGCCATCCGGTTCGACGGCAACGGCTATTCCGACGAGTGGAAGGCCGAGGCGAAGCGGCGCGGTCTGGACTGCGAGACGTCGACGCCGCTGATCTTCGACCGCTACCTGGACAGGGAGAGCCTGAAGATGTTCGGCGACATGGGGGTTTTCACCAAGGTCGAACTCGAGGCCCGTACCGAGGTGAAGTGGGAGACCTACACCAAGAAAATCCAGATCGAAGGCCGCGTGCTGGGCGACCTGGCGATGAACCACATCGTGCCGATCGCTTCGAAATACGAGGCGCAGTTGCTCGACAAGGTCTATAAGATGCATCAGATCGGAGGACTGAACGCCTCGTCGGACATTCTGCTTATCAAGAAGATCCAGGACCATACGGCCTCGATCCAGAAGCTCACCGGCGAGATGATCGATGCCCGCAAGGTCGCCAACCGGATCGAGGACCCGCGTGAAAAGGCCATTGCCTACCACGACACCGTGGCTGTCTGCTTCGACGAGATCCGCCGCCATATCGACAAGCTGGAGGAGATCGTCGACGACCAGATCTGGCCGCTGCCGAAGTATCGCGAACTGCTCTTCCTGCGGTAGTTTCCCCTTTGTAAGCGGCGATTCCCGCACATCCCTCACGCGGGGTGAACGGGACGTACGCCGGTACTATCCCTTCGTTTTCCGTGAGGTGAAAAATGGTGTAAATATTGAGTTTTCAATAATTTAATATTTGCAAAAGTTTTCTCTTTTTGGGAAGAACCGGCATAAAAAGGTAATT
>ERZ824473.2736-NODE-2736-length-19543-cov-5.591184_pt1 | contig 19543 bp, 13 predicted proteins | sample MGYA00519874_ERZ824473 | MGnify/ENA primary metagenome ERZ824473 (study PRJEB31778, sample SAMEA3449151) | human gut metagenome | biome: human gut; feature: human-associated habitat; material: faeces | place: United Kingdom | collected 2010/2012 ... | reverse complement strand
TTTAAGAAATTCTAAGATTGTTCCAATCACATTCAAAAATTATTTTACCATATAATATTTATTTTTTTTATATAAGTTGAAAAATGTGGTGTTTTTTTGCCCCGTCCCCGAAATCACCCTTTTAGCATTCTTAATGAGTTTAAAATTGCAAGTATAGATACTCCAACATCTGCAAAAACTGCTTCCCACATTGTTGCAACTCCACATGCTCCTAGGATTAAAACAATAATTTTAATTGCAATTGCAAAAATAATATTTTCTTTTACTATTTTCATTGTCTTTTTAGCTATATCTATAGATTTGCTAACCTTTGATGGTTCATCTGTCATTATTACAACATCTGCTGCTTCTATTGCTGCATCAGATCCAAGACCTCCCATTGCTATTCCTATATCACTTAAGGCAAGTACTGGTGCATCATTTATCCCATCACCTACAAATACTAATTTTCCTTTTGTTTCTTTTGTTTGTAGTAATTCTTCGACTTTTTTTACTTTACCATCTGGTAATAATTCTGCATATACTTCATCTATTCCTATTTGTTTTGATACCTTTTCTGCAACTTCTTTTTTATCTCCTGTAAGCATTACTGTCTTCTTGACCCCATTTTTGTTTAAGCTTGATATTGCTTCTTTTGAATCTTGTTTTATTTTGTCTGAAATTACTATATATCCTGCAAATTTGCCTTCTATGCTTACATATAATATTGTCCCTACTGACTTGCATTGTATGTACTTGATGTCTTTATCCTTCATTAATTTTTGATTTCCTACTAATACTTCTTTTCCTTCTATTGTTGCACTAATTCCTTTTCCTGATATTTCTTGCACATTTTTCAGATTGCTTGTGTTTATTTTTTCGTTATTTTGTTTAACATATGCGTTTTTTACAGAGTTTGCTATTGGATGATTTGAGTCATTTTCGCAAATTGCTACTGTTTTTAGTAGCTCTTCTTTTGTTATTTCTGATATTTCTATCTTTTCTGGTTCTTGTTTTGTTTCTTTTAATTTCTCTTGTATTTCTTTTGCTGTTTTTATTTCTTGTACTTCAAATACTCCTTCTGTTAATGTTCCTGTTTTGTCAAATACTACTGTTTCTGTGTTTGCTAATGCTTCTAAATAGTTGCTTCCTTTTACTAAAATTCCTTTTTTGGATGCTCCTCCTATTCCTCCAAAAAATCCTAGTGGAATAGATATTACTAATGCACATGGACATGATACTACTAAAAATGTTAGTGCTCTATATAGCCAATTTGTGAAGTTTCCATCTCTTAATATTATTGGTGGTATTATTGCTAACATTACTGCTAATATTACAACTATTGGTGTATAATATTTTGCAAATTTGGTTATAAAATTTTCTGATTTTGATTTTTTATTACTTGCATTTTCTACTAAATCTAAAATTTTGTGTACGGTTGATTCTCCATATTCTTTTGTTACTTTTATTGTTATTGTTCCACTTTGGTTTATACATCCACTTAGTACTTCTTCATCTTTTTTTATACTTCTTGGTAAAGATTCTCCTGTTAAGCTTGATGTGTCTAACATTGATTTTCCGTCTATTACTATTCCGTCTAATGGTATTTTTTCGCCTGGTTTTACTACTATTATTTCATTTATTTTTACTTCTTCTGGTTTTACTTTTAATATTTTATCTTCTCTTTTTACATTTGCATAGTCTGGTCTTATATCCATTAATTCTGTTATTGATTTTTTTGATTTGTCTACTGCATAGTCTTGGAATATTTCTCCTATTTGATAAAATAACATTACTGCTACCGCTTCTGGATATTCTCCTATTGATATTGCTCCTATTGTGGCTACTGCCATTAAAAAGTGCTCGTCAAATACTTCTCCTTTGAATATGTTTTTTATTGCTACTATTACTATTTCTGCTCCTACTATTGCATAACTTATTAGGTATATTGCTCTATTTATCCATATATTTTCGAATTTTACACTTAATCCTATTATAAATAATATTAATGCTGATATTACTTGTATGATTTGCTTTTTCATTTTTTAAAATTCCTTTCTTCTGCTCTGTCCCTAAATCATCATTTTACTCTTCTTAAAATCCAATCTTTTTCACATTTTACTGGAATATGTAATAAAATTTGTTGTCCCTTTACACCTGGACTTACATGATTGACTTCTTCATTAGATTCAGCATCCCATAAATTTTCAATTTTGAATTTTACTGGTTCAAAATTATTTGGTATTAATAATTCCATTTCATCTCCAACTTGTAGACGATTTCTTATTTCTACAACTGTTTTTTCTGGATTATATTCTACAATTTTTCCTCCAAATTCATACATTTCATTATATTGTCTACCACCATATTCTTGAATATCTTTATTATTTCTGTCATTAAAATAGAATGTTGTTAGTCCTCTTGTTTTTACTTTTTCTAATTCTTTCAAATATTTTTCGCCATCATATTGTTTAGGATTTTTTATGTAATCATCTATTGCTGCTCTATATACAGAAACTACACTTGCTATGTAATATTCTGTTTTTAGCCTTCCTTCTATTTTTAAGCTATCTATTCCCATATCAACAATTTCTGGTATTTCATTTATTAGACATAAGTCTTTTGAAGAAAATATACTTGTTCCATATTCATTAGTTTCTATTGGCATAAATTCTCCAGGTGTGTTTTTTTCTTCCGCATATAGATTATATGACCATCTACAGCTTTGGCTACATGAACCTAAATTTGCACTTCTTCCTGATAAAAAGTCGCTTAAAAAACATCTTCCTGAGTATGAAAAACATATTGCTCCATGTATAAACATTTCTACTTCCATATCTTCTGGCTTGTTTTCCATTATATATTTTATTTGCTCCTTGTTTAACTCTCTGGCTAATATCATTCTTTTTCCGCCATTTTTATACCAGAAATTCGCTGCATGTAGGCTTACTATATTTGCTTGTGTACTTACATGTATTTCTACATTTGGTGCATATTGCTTCATTATTTCCATAACGCCTCCATCTGCTACTATTACTGCATCTGGCTTTATTTCATTTAATGTTTTTGCCATTTCTATTATTTCTTCATATTTTTCGTCCCATGCAAATATGTTTATTGTTACATATACTCTTTTTCCTATGCTGTGTGCATATTTTATTGTTTCTATTAAATCATCATTTTCCATATCTGCTCTTGTTCTTAATGATAATGATGATGTTCCACAATACACTGCATCTGCTCCATATAAAAATGCTATTTTTGCTTTTTCAAATGATCCTGCTGGTGCTAATAATTCTGGTTTTTTCATTATTTATCTCATTCCCTTCTTTATTTTGATGAATTACCTTTTTAGTATAACATAATTTTTTGTTTTTTTAAATACTTCTTTTGTAAAATCATTGATAAATCTAATGCTTTTTGTCTCCGTCCCCAAAAACATCGGTGTTTTTTGAGTCCGGCCCCGAAAACACCTTGTCTTTTTTGGTAAATTATGGTATAATATTTAGATAGGAGTGTGGTGTTATGCCTAATAAATATGAATTATTTAGAAGCTCTTTATCTGTTCCAATGTTTGAGAATATTAATCAGTCTTTGTTTAAGTTGTTACAGACTCCAGAATATCAGAGATATACGGATATTGTTTTTTCTACTTTAGGTCAAGAATTAGAAAGATATTTTGGTAAAGATATGATTTTTAAATATAGATATAAGTCTCAAAAAAGTTTTACTAATAATGTTTTAAAGGATTCTACTTTAGATACAAATGACTACAGACAGGCTTCTTTTGTTTCTCGTTTTAATCCTTATATTCATTATGATATAATTGGAATGAGATTAGTTATAAAGAACATTTCTAATGATTTTAGTGTTTCTCATCAGTTTATTAAGAATTGTAAATTTAAAATTAATAAATATCAGAAAAAATTGTTTGATTTACAAAGACAGTATTTTTATAAAGATGAGAATTCACAAGAAAATGAACAAGATAAATTATTGAAAAAAGAAATTTTACATATTGAAAAGTATTTGATTTATTTAGATGATTGTTCTAATTTTCCTTCTCTTCTAAAAAAGAGAAATAGATTGTTGGATAATTTTAAGAAATTGAATGAAAAATTGTCTGATTTGTCTAATTTGCCTAATAAAGATTCTGCTTTATATAAACAATTAAAGCTGGAATTTGATACTACAGATTTTGCTTTGAAAAATTTGAATAGTCTTTTGAATACAATTGCTGGTGAATTCGCTATAGAAGAAATTTTTGCTAATTCTGATAGGCTTAAAAATTTAGGAGTTTATTTAAACCCTAAAAGGCAAAAGTTTTTTTCTGAGGACCAGGGTTATACTTCTATGCACTTTTCAATTGAGAGTTCTTCTTTGCCTGATTGGATAAGTGAATTACAGGATCGTTCTTCTTCTATTGAGTATTTGTCCATCCACAGTCATGATGCATTGCCTGGTAAAAAGAGGAGACTTCTTAATTTGCCTCATGATTTGAATAAAAAAATCACTAAAAAATATATTAAAAATTTGAATCATGTTTCACCAGACTACACTATTTATCGTTTTAATGGTTATATTGAAAGATATAATATGAAACAAAATGTTCATCATTATTATGATAATTTATTAATAAAAGAACCATATTATACTAAAAAGCTGGATTCTATACTTGATAATAAAAAAAATACTCCTTTTTTACCTGATAAATCTGACGATTCTAGTAGATAATTTATAAAATAAAGAAAGGTTGATGCTTATGATTAAAAATGATAAACATAGTTTTTTGAATTCTTTGAAAGTTACTGAACAAAAAGGGTTGCCTAAGTCTCCTATTCAGGAGCAACAGAAATTTTTGCATGATACTGTTTCTTCTTATTTGGATATTTATCAAGATAAAAATTCTATTGATGCTAAAAAATATATGTGCTATCTTGCTGCTGCTATTTATTTGACTTATAGAAAAATGTATCCAAATTTGGTTATTAGAATTCCTTTTCGTACCAAAAGTGATATAAGTTATTCTAAAAATATTCAAAAAGAATTTGAAAAAAGTCTTGAAAATATTTTTAGAAATTTAAACTTGGACGAAAAAGTTACTTTAGAAGATTTAAAAAATTTCTTTTTAACAGAACCTACTACTAAAGACATTCAAGCTGCTACTATTCTTTTGGACCATTTTAGAGAACCTGTTTTGCTTACTTATGAAGATGGGCAATATGATGCAAAACATGAACTTCCAAATAAGAATGATTTGGATTTTTCTGATTCAATATCTGATTTGGTTGCTAAAGATATGAAATATACTAATTTTATTACTGAAACAAGGCCTAAAATTAATGAATATCTTTCTGAAAAATCGTTTCTTAAATTAAAAAAACAAATTCTTGAGGGTATTGTTGATTTGAATTATCATGGCTTTGATGATGAGAGATATCCTTCTTATGAAGAGGATTTACGTATGGTTCAAGAACGTCTTACTAAAGGTATGATTCAACAAAATTTTGCTTCTTCTATTACTGAACTTCAGAAAGGCGAATTGAAAAGTTTACTTTCTAATATGCAACACCTTTTAGAAGATAAATTGCAGTTTAATATTTTAAATAATACTATAGGTAATGTTTTGGATCAAAAAATAATTAAAGATACTTTACATGTTACTTATGATTATTCTAAAACTTCTAAAAAGCCTAATGGTTTTGCTGCTATTTACTATACTTTACATACTCCTTATGGAGATATTGAATTGTTTATGCAATCCCAAGAAAGATATTATCAATCTAAAAAAGGTTCTGCTTTTCATAGTGGTATGTCTGGTAAGTCTTTGGATATTAAGGAATTTTTTGAATATGTTAATCCTAAAAATGAAACCCAAGATTTGAGTGAATTTTTGGATTCTGTTGATTTGCCTATTTCTGTTTTGGAAGATGATTCTAATCCAGTTGCTCAAAAGGAACTTTCTGATAAACTTAAAAGGATTAAAATTAAAGACAATGTTGATGTTAGTATGTCTGTTCCTACTAGTGTTATGTTAGATAGTAATATTTCTGATTTTGATAATGATAGTTTAAGAAAAAAGGCTATTGCTGAAAATAAGATTCATGATATGCCAAAAATTAAAATGAATACTGATGATTATTTATATTCTTTGGCAATTTCTCGTTCTGCTTGTTTAAATACTTGTAGTTCTGGACATGGTCTTTCTCCAAATGCTGCTATTCACCATCAAGATATTGATGATGAGTTTGCTGAAGTTTTAAGGCGTAGAGATTCTATAACTTGTCTTGGAGATATTTTATTAAAACGTTTACGTAATGTTATCAGAGAATCTAAAATTGATGATCCAACAAATATTAATAAAAATATTTCTATTGCTAATTTGCCTAAATTGATTACTTTTGAAGAGATTTATGAATATGGTAGTGATTTGGATAAAAAAATTGATGAGTCTAATTCTTTAGATTCTGAAAATGAAAATCAAGTTTATTCTGATGATTTAGAATTATAAATTTTTCCAGATATTATGCAATTTTGTATTATTAAAGTTGTATAATATCTGGAATTGTTATTAATGTCCGCTTTTATTCTATATTTTTATGTTTGTTTACTAGATTAGTTTACTTATTGCTAATCCGTCTCCTACTTCTAAAATTTCTGTTTCTAAATTTGTATTTTCTGTTACTTCTTTTATGTATTCTCTTAAATTTCTTACTGCTGTACGTTGTTTGTGTTTGTTGTAATCACTCATTACATAGCCTTTATATAAAATATTGTCTGCAAATATTATTCCTTTTTGGTTTAACATGCGTAAAGCTTGATTTAAGAAAAATGGATATTTTCCTTTTGCTGCATCAATAAATACCATATCATATTTTCCTGTTAATGTTGGTAATATTTCTACTGCGTCTCCTTCATATAATGTTATAATATCTTGAACTCCTACTTTTTTAAAATTTTCTTTTGCTTCTGCTATTCGTTCTTCTTCTCTTTCTATTGTATCAATACTTCCACCTTCTGCTAGAAATTCTGAAAAACACATTGCTGAATATCCTACTGCTGCTCCTATTTCTAGTATCTTTTTAGGTGGTTCTTTTTCTAGATATTTTTCTATAACTTCTAATGTGTCATCCATTATTATTGGTATATGTTCTTCTAATGCTTTTTGCTTTATTTTTTCTAATTCTTCTTTATTCATATTTTACATCATTCCTTAACTCTTAGATGTGAATTTTGGCGATGCCTAAATGGCGCCGCCAAAATTATAATTATTTTTATATTCTAGGTCAATGTTATTAATGTCCAGTTTTGTTCAATCTATTTATTTCTGTTAGCTCTTTCACGTTCCTTTGTGTCCAAAATTTTCTTTCTTAAACGAATTGATTTTGGTGTAATTTCAACTAATTCGTCATCTTGGATAAATTCAATTGCTTTTTCCAAAGACATTTGAATTGGTGGTACTAGACGTAAGGCTTCATCTGAACCAGAGGCTCTAGTATTTGTCAAATGTTTTTCTTTACATACATTTATTGCTAAATCTTCTCCTCTTGAATTTAGTCCTACTATCATACCTTCATATACATCTACACCTGGTCCTATAAATAAATCTCCTTTGTCTTGTGCATTATATAGTCCATATGTTACTGATTTACCTGGTTCAAATGCTACTATAGTTCCTCTTACACGTGCTTGGATATCTCCTTTATATGGTTCATATGAATCAAATATATGGTTCATTGTTCCTTCTCCTTTTGTGTCTGTAAGGAATTCTGTTCTATATCCAATTATTCCTCTTGCTGGTATTCTAAATTCAATTTTTGTGTGTCCAGCTTCTGCTGGTTCCATATTTGTCATTTCTGCTTTTCTTCTACCTAGTTTTTCTATAACATTTCCTACACAATCATCTGGTACATTTACTACTAATAATTCTATTGGCTCACATTTTACTCCATCAATTTCTTTAAAGATAACTTTTGGTCTTGATACTAATAGCTCAAATCCTTCTCTTCTCATTGTTTCTATTAATACTGATAAATGTAATTCTCCTCTTCCTGATACTTCAAATGAGTCTGGTGTTTCACCATCTTTTACTCTTAATGATACATTTCTTTCTAGTTCTTTATATAATCTGTCACGTATATGTCTTGATGTTATAAATTGTCCTTCTTTTCCTGCAAATGGTCCATTGTTTACACTAAATGTCATTGTTACTGTTGGTTCATCTATATCTACAAATGGTATTTTTTCTGGATGTTCAAAGTCACATACTGTGTCACCTATGTTTATATCTGATAATCCTGCAATTTCGATTATGTCTCCTGCTCCTACTTCTTCTACTTCGACTTTTTTTAGCCCAACATGTGTATATAATTTTGCTATTCTTCCTTGTGTTATTTTGTCTTCTTTTCCACATATGCTTACTGGCATTCCGACTTTCATTGTTCCTCTTTCTAGTCTTCCTATACCAATTCTTCCTACATAGTCATCATAATCTATGTTTGATACTAGCATTTGTGCTGGTCCTTCTAATTCACATTTTGGTGGTTCTATTGTGTTTATTATTGTTTCAAATAAACAACTTAAGTCTGTTGTTTCGTCTGCTAAATCCATTTTTGCTATTCCGTTTTTTGCTGATGCATATACTACTGGGAAGTCTAATTGTTCATCTGTTGCATTTAATTCTATGAATAATTCTATTACTTGGTCTACTACTTTTTCTGGTTGTGCTCCTGGTCTGTCTATTTTATTTATTACTACTATTGGTTTTAATCCTAATGCTAATGATTTTTTTAGTACTTCTCTTGTTTGTGGCATTGCTCCTTCAAATGCGTCTACTAGTAATAAAACTCCATCTACTGTTTTTAGTACTCTTTCTACTTCTCCTCCAAAGTCTGCATGTCCTGGTGTATCTACTATGTTTATTTTTATGTCTCCATGCATTACTGATGTGTTTTTTGAAAGTATTGTGATTCCTCTTTCTTTTTCTTGGTCATTTGAGTCCATTACTCTTTCTTGTACTTGCTCATTTTCTCTGAATACGTGGCTTTGTTTTAATAATGCGTCTACTAGTGTTGTTTTTCCGTGGTCTACGTGTGCTATTATTGCTATATTTCTTATATTTTTGTTGTTCATTTTTCTTTCCTTCCCCTCTATTTTTTTTAATCTCTTTTTTTCTTAACGTTCTTTATTATACTACTCTAGAGCTTGTTTGTCAACATAAATTTAGGTGTTTTTGGGGCCTAGCTTGATGTTTTTGGGGACGGAGCAAAAACATCGAGCCAGGCCTTCAAAACACATTTTATTTTAAATTTGCTAACCTTATAATTGTTTCCATCATTTTGCTTGTTACTTTATCTAAATTTTCTTTTTCTGGTGTCTTTGATTTATATTGGCTGAAATCTAATGGTTTTCCATATCTTACAATTATTTTAGGAAATGGCTTTTTGGTTACTTCCACTCCAACTGGTAATATTGGGTTTCCTGTTCTTAATGCCATAAATGCTGCCCCGTTTTTTACTTTTACACCTTTTTCTAATCCTTTTGTTGTTCCCTCTGGGAATATTCCTAGTACTTCTTTGTTATTTAATACTTTTAAGGATTTTTTCATTGCATCTACATCTTGTTTTCCTCTTTTTACTGGTATTACATCAAATAAATCTCCTAAGCATGCTAAAAATGGATTATTAAATAATTCTATTTTTCCCATAAAGTTTACTTTTCTTGGACAATATACTACTACTACTGGTACTTTCATAAAATCTATGTGATTACCACATAATATAAACGCTCCTTCTTTTGGTACATTTTCTGTTCCCTCTATTTTTACTCTATAAAATATTCTGTAATAACTTCTTAAAAATCCCCATATAATTCTTCTTTGTATTTTTTTCCATATTGAGTCATCTTTTTTGTCAAATTTTTTTGAACTTTTTTCTTGTTTTTTTATTTTTCTTAATTCTTTTTTTGTTAATTTATTTTTAGTTTGTACTATTTCTGTTGGTTTATTATTATTTTTTTTTTCTTCTAGTTGATTGTTTTTCCATTTTTCTGAATTTTCTATTATTCCACATATTTTTTCTACTACTTCTGGTATTGTTAGTTTTGTAGTATCTACATATATGGCATCTTCTGCTTGTTTTAATGGTGCTATTTTGCTTGTTTTGTCATTGTTGTCTCTGAATTTTATATTTTCTAGTACTTCTTCATATGTTGCTGTTATTCCTTTTTCTTCATTTTGCTTCATTCTCCTATTTGCTCTTTCTTCTGGTGTTGCATCTAAATATATTTTTATTTCTGCTTTTGGAAATACATTTGTCCCTATATCTCTTCCTTCCATTATTACTTTTTTTCCTTCTGCTACTTGTCTTGATAGATTTGTTATGTTTTCTCTTACTTCTATTAAATGTGATACCTGTGATACTTTTTCATTTACTGCTTTTTCTCTTATTTGTTTTGTTACATCTTCTCCATTTAAATATACTTTGTCTTGTTCATTTTCTGTTTTGAATTCTATTTTTATTTTTTGCAATAATTCTTTTATTTTTTCTGTTTCTTCTAGTTCGATTTTTTCATTTAACATATTTAATGTAACACATCTATACATTGCCCCTGTGTCTATGTTTATTAATCCTTCTTTTGCTCCTACTAGTTTTGTTATTGTTCCTTTTCCGCTTCCTGCTGGTCCATCTATTGCTACTACAAATGACATTTTTATCCCTTACCTTTCTTTTTATTAGTCAATATTTTATTTTTCTTTGTTATGTGTATTTTTACTCTTCTTCATTTTCTGGCACATGTATATTTTTAACTACTATTTCCATGTCTACTACATTCATTGATGTTAGATTTTCTATTTCTTTTTGTGCTTTTTCTCTAAATCCACTTATTTCTTTCATAACATTTACTCCATATGTAACTGTTACTTCAATATATAAACTTGCTCCATCTCCATAGTTTGAGACTCTTACTTTTTGAATCTTGTATATTCCTTTTGTTTTACTTGCTAAATATTCTAGTATTTGTCTAAATACTGTGTCTGATATTGTGAAATTTCCCATGTAACTAAATGTTGGTCTTATTATTGATTTTTCTGATATGTATGGTTTTTCTCCTTTTCCTTTGCTTTTGAATATTTGTAATGGGTCTAATAAATATCCTGAAAAATCTTTTTTTATTTCAAATGTTGGTACTGGTATTACATGTTTTCCTTCTGTTACTCTTATTCTTCTTGCTGTTTCCATTTCTTGTTTTGTGGCTACATCTTGTATATATACTGTTTCTTTTATTGGTGGTAATCCTAAGTTTGCTGCTATTTTTTGTACCATTCCGTCTGATGTTCCTAATATTAGTATTTTGTCTGGTTTATATTTTTTAAATGCTTTTGTTATTTCTTGCTTTTCTTCGTTTGTATAAAATAGCGCATGTTTTACTGTTTCTATTTTTGTTGGTGCCTTTTTGGCTGATTCTCCTGCTATTACTTCATTTCCTTTTATTAGTAGTCCATCATCTATTATATAGTCTATTCCTTTTTCTCCTGCTACCATTTGTGCTCTATAACTTTTTCCTGTTCCTGATGGTCCCACAAATGCATATACTTCTATTTTATTTGAGAATATTTCTTTTAATAATGCCATTTTTTATTTTCTTCCTTTCCCAAGGCACAGACTCGGTTGGAATCTTCCTTTCTACTAAATTTATTATCTATAATCTGATACATTTAATGTTGGATATTCATATGTTTCTCCTCCATCTGTGAATTGTGCACTTGTTACATGGTCTTTGCTCATTGTTGAACTTCCTCTTAAGAAATATCTGTATCTAACATCATTTCCTACTTTTCCATTTCCTATAACTACTGGGTCATCCCATGTACAGTCAATTGCATACCAGTTATTTTCTATTTGAACATAGTTCCATGCATGATTTTCTGTTTGGCCATTTGTGTTTGTTGCTTGACCTATTACCATTACACATGGTATTTCCATTTGGTCTATTAAATATTTGAATGCTTTTGCATATCCTTCACATACACAGCTTTTTTGCACTAGTGCTCCATATATGTCATATATATTTTTCTTTGCTAGTGTTGTGTCATAATCTATGTTGTCTATTAAATAATCATGTACCATTTTTATATCATAATATGGGTTGTTGCTTTTTTGTGAATTTATTACACTTCTTATTTTTTCTAGTTGTGATATTGTTTGTTTTACTTGGCTTTCTGTTGTGAATTCATCTGTAAAATAATTTGGTTTTTCTCCACTGTTTATAAATACATCATATGTTTTGTTCTTCCTTTTAGTTGTTGTTTCTATATTCAAATATAGTTTACTTGCTGAAATATAAAATACATCTGGATTGTCATACAAATATGTTTCAACTGCTGATTGATAGTATTCTTCTAATTTTTGGTCCCCACCTTCTGTTTTTAACACATCTGTGAATACATCTCCTAATTCTATTTGTGCTGTTCCTGTTTTCATTTCTTCTTTGTTCTTTTCAAATGCTTTATATATAATTTTTGAATAATCATTTAATTGGTTATAAAAATATTTGTCTACTTGTACTTCTGCATAATTATATGTTTCTTTTTCTTCTGTTTTTGTTTGTGAATTATTTATTATTTGATTTATTTTGTCTTTTATTATTTGTGGTGTTGTCATTTTTTCTGAATCTTCTACTGATTTTTCTGATGTTGGATTATATGTTGATACATAATTTTCTACTTGTATATTTTCGTCATCTCCTCCAAATATTTCTTGCCATACAAATAATATAAATAATCCTAATACTATAATTATTAATAACATAACTATTGTTATTATAAAACTTGCTACTTTATTCTTCATTTTTTCTTTTTTCCTTCCTTGATTATTGCTGCTTTTTTCTTTTGTTTTTCCCTTTTTTATTTTATCATAAATAATTAAAAAATGATAGAGTTTTTTTTGCATATTTTTTAAAAAGATGTAAATAATATTTTCAAGAAGATAATTATATTTGCTTATTTGTATAATCTTTAATGATTAAAATCAGGCAATTGAAAGGATTTGTTATGAGTTTAAAAGATTTGATTTCTTCATTATTTACATACAAACAGCCTGAAAAACACAGTTTTGTTCTTTTGGAAAGTAATGATGAAGAAAGTAATTCTAATAATAATCAAAATTCAAAAAATAATGCAAGTGTTCCAGAAACTAAAAAGATTTTTCCTGCTTTGTCAGTTAATTTGGAGTATGTTAAGACTAAATATAATTCTATGATAAATAGTGATATTATTATAAGAGAGTTTACTTTGAATGCGCGTGGCAAACAGTATGCAGCTTTTATTCTTTATATTGATGGAATGATTGATACTGATATTATGAACAGATTTATTTTAGAACCTCTTATGCTTAAAAATCGTAGTAATATGTATGAGGGGGACCAAAATCGTATTATTTCAGAGGCTGTTACAAATAATATTACTGTTAGAAAAGTTAAAAAGTTTGACCTTTCTGAATATATTTTGGGTTGTTTAATGCCTCAAAATTCAGTTGAACAATATAGTGAGTTTGAGAAGGTTTTTAATGATATTAATTCTGGCAATTGTGCTTTGTTTATAGATACTTTAACTATTGCTTTTGATATTGATGTTAAAGGTTTTAAACAACGTAGTGTGGAAAGGCCTCAAAATGAGATTGTTATTAATGGTGCTCATGAGGCTTTTGTGGAGAATATTCGTACAAATACTTCTTTAATTAGACGTAATGTTCATAATGAAAATCTTGTTATTGAAAATATTTTTATAGGAAAAATCACTAAAACTCCTTGTGCTCTTTGTTATGTTCAAAATATTGCAAATTCAGATTTGGTGGCTGAAGTTAGATATCGTTTAAATAATATTGAAATTGACTCTTTACTTTCTTCTGGACAGTTAGAACAATTAATTATTGATTCTAATGTAATGGATATTCCTCAAGTTTTGTCTACTGAAAGGCCTGATAAAGCTAGTAGTTATTTATTAGATGGTAGAGTTATTGTTTTAGTTAATGGTACACCTTATGCTCTAATTGCTCCTGCTATTTTTACTGATTTTTTGGGCTCTCCTGATGATAAAAATATGAAGTCTTCTTTTTCTAATTTTGTAAAGTCTATTCGTATATTGGCTGTTTTTTTTACATTGCTTTTGCCTGGGATTTATGTTGCTGTTAGTAATTTTCACTCTGAAGTTTTACCTACTGATTTATTGTTTTCTATTTTAGCTTCAAGAGAAAATGTGCCTTTCCCAGTTATTTTTGAAATTTTGATTTTGGAGATTTCGTTTGAATTAATTAGAGAAGCAGGTTTGCGTGTTCCCTCTCCTATTGGTACTACTATTAGTATTGTTGGTGCTTTGGTTTTGGGGCAAGCTGCAGTTTCTGCTGGTATTGTTAGCCCTGTTTTAGTAATTATTGTTGCTATGACTGGTATTTCTTCTTTTGCTATACCTGATTTTTCTTTTAGTTTCCATTTGCGCTTATATAGATTTATTTTTATTTTTTTAGGATATTGTTGTGGATTTTTAGGTATTGGACTCGGTTTATTTGCTTATATTTCTATTTTGTGTGATATGAAATCTTTTGGTGTTCCTTATATGGCTGGTATTTCTCCTTTTAGTAAAACTAAAGGTCATTCATATTTTTTGCCTCCTGTTTGGAAGCGTGAATATCGTGCTCAATATTTGGACACTAAAAAAGATGAAAAACAAGAAAAAATTGCTATGAAATGGAAGTTTCCTTTTTTACACATAAAATGATGTTTATACTGTTTTTTATTTTTAGAATTATATTTATATTTTTTATGAAGTTAGATTGGAGGATTTAAAAATGACATATTCTAAAATTAGTTCTACTGAAGCTGTATTTATGATTGTTACTGTAATTGTTGCACATACTTTGTCTTCTCTTCCACAAAATTTAATTAATAATACAAAGTCAAGTACTATTATAAATTTAATATATGTAGGTTTTATTACAATATTTATTTCTTATATTATTTATAGATTACTTAAAAATTTTGCTTCTGAAGATATTATTGATATTTCTGAATATCTTGGTGGTCCGGTTTTTAAATCTATTGTTGGTGTCTTGTTTTTATTTTATTTTATTTTTAGTAGTGCTAGTCTACTTAGGGAATTTTGTGAAGGTCTTCACATTGTATTTTTTCCTATGACTAATATCGTTTTTATTATTATTTCTTTTGTTTTTGTAATGATTATTAATAATTTGCTTTCTTTTGGTAGTAATGCAAAGACTATTTCTGTTGTTTTTCCAATAGTTCTTGCTAGTGTTGTGTTTTTATTTGTTTGCAATTTAAGCCATTTTTCTTTTCAAAATATTTATCCTATTTTGGGTAAAGGTTTTGTTAATACTTTTATTACTGGTATTGGTAATATTGGTGCTTTGGGTGGGATTTCTTGTTTGTATTTTCTTCCTCCTTTTTTAAAACAACCTGATAAAATGAAAAATATTTGTTTGCTTTCTGTTATTATTGGGACTATTTATCTTGTTCTTTCTATTTCTACTATTTTACTTATTTTTTCTACTTTTGTTGGTGCTGGTAAAGTTTTGCCTTTTTATTCTGCTGCTAGATATATTGAATTTGGTTCTTTTTTTCAAAGGCTTGAATCATTATTTATGATTATTTGGATTTTGGAGATTTGTTGTTATTTGATTATTGCTAATAGATTTTCTATGAATATTATTAAAAAATTGACTAATTTAGAAAGTGAAAAATCTTTTGCTTTTATTATTCCTATTATTATTTTTGGTGTTTCTCTTCTTTCTAAAAACTATGCTATTACAAGGTATTTTGAATCTAAAATTTATTTTTATTTAGTCTATTTTGTAGTTTTACTTCTTGGTATTGGCATTTTGATATTAGCTAATTTTAAAAAAAAGAAAGATTTTAAATAATTTTGAAAGGAGTTTTGTATTTTGAAACATACTATTAAAATATTAATTTTTATACTTATTTTTGTTATTTTAACAATATTTTTTTCTCCATCTTTTTCTAAAGTTTCTATTGATAATATTGCTGTTGTTGTTGCCATGGGGATTGATGCTGATTATGATACTCAAAGTAATGTTAAAGTTTCTTTCCAATTTACTGATGCTTCATCTGTTTCTGAATCTGGTAGTACTGAAAAGTCTCCTTCTATTTTAAAAACAGTTTCCGCTTCTTCCATATGTTCTGCAATAAATCTTATGAATACTTTTATTGATAAAGAAATAACTCTTTCACATTGTAAATTGATTGTTTTTTCTGAAGAAATTGCTAAAGGTAATATTGCTAATGATATTTGTACTTTAATTAATAATACTCAAGTTCGTCCAAGTACAAATATTGTTGTTAGTAACTGTACTGCTCAAGAGTATATAGAAAATTCTAAACCTTTATTTGAACCTTTAATTTCTAAATATTATGAGATTTTTGTAAGTTCTAGTCAGTCTACTGGTTATACTGTTAACGCTGAAATAGGTGATTTTTTTGATAAAATGGTTTGTAATGATTGTTCACCTTATGCTATTTTGGGTTCTCCTTCTAAAAATATTGGAATGGCTGTTTTTAAAGATGGCTCTCTTGTTGGTGAATTAAATGCTATTGAAACTTTGTCTTTTATGTGTATTAGTAATGATGTTAAAGGTTTTCAAATTTCTATTCCTAATCCTAATGTTGAAAATGCTTATATTGATGTTTATTTGACTCCTTCTAAAAAGCCTAAAATTAAGGTTTCTTTGGTTAATGGTTCTCCTTATGTCACTCTGGATTGTAAGTTTTCTGGTAAGATTATGTCCATGGAAAAAAATGCTAATTACCTGGATTCTAAGGCTTTGACTGATGTTTCTGATGCTTGTGATAAATATTTGGAGTATATTTTTTCAGAGTATCTTTATAAGACTTCTAAGGATTTTAAGTCTGATATTAGTGGTATTGGTAAATATGCTAAGAAATTGTTTGCTACTTCTGATTCTTTTGAGGCTTTTGATTGGCGTGATTCTTTTTCTGATTGCTTTTTTGATGTTTCGGTTAAGTCTAATGTGAAGTCTGCTTCGTTGATTAGTAATTCGTAAAAGGTGTTTTTGGGGACGGACTCAAAAAACACCCTTTACAAAAGAACTACAACTTATTTTTCTGTTTTTATATTAATTTTTTTGGGTGTTTTTTGAGTCCGTCCCCGAAAACACCTCAAAATCAATTTGCCTTAGCATTTTGCTAGCTGACTTAACTCTAATTTTTACTTTATCACCTATTTGATAGGTTTTGTTTGTTTTTTCTCCAATTAATCTTTTTCGATTTTCGTCATAGATAAAATATTCGTCTCCTAAATCGTCAAATCTTATTAGGCCTTCTACTGTGTTAGGCAATTCCACAAAAATTCCAAATTGAGTAACAGATGAAACAATTCCTTCATATTCTTCTCCGATTTTTCCTTCCATGTATTCAGCCTTTTTCAAGTCTTCACTTTCTCTTTCTACTTTTGTTGCGATTTTTTCTCTTTCTGATGATTCTCTTGCTCTATCCTCTGCTTTTTGCATATAGTCTGCTATCCATTTTTCTGGTACATCATAATTGTCTGCAAGATATTCTGAGATTATTCTGTGTATAAATAAGTCTGGATATCTTCTTATTGGTGATGTAAAATGACAGTAGTATTTACTTGCTATTCCGAAATGTCCTTTATTTTCTGATTCATATTTTGCTACTTTTAGTGTTCTTAATACAAGATTTGATACTACTTTTTCTTCTTCTTTTCCTTTTACTTGTTCTAGTATTTTTGAAAATTCTGTTGGATATACCTTTTCATTTGATATTTTTATTTGCATTCCAAAATTAAATAAAAATTTGTTTAGTTCTTTTACTTTGTCTATGTCTGGTTCTTCATGTACTCTATATATAAATGGTGATTGTAACCAGTAAAATTTTTCTGCTATTGTTTCATTTGCTGATAACATAAATTGTTCTATTATTTCATTACTAAATGATGTTTCGTATTTTCCTATATTTATGACTTTTCCATCTTTGTCTAAATCTATTTTGCTTTCTGGTATATCTAAATTTAGATATCCTTGTTCCATTCTCCTATTTTTTAGTATTGTTGCTAATTCTGCCATTGTTTCAAAATCTTTTATATATGGTTTATATCTTTCTAAAACTTCATTATCTGATTTATCTAGTATTTTTTGTACATCATGATAGTTCATTCTTTCTGTTACATTGATTATTCCTTTATATACTTCTGATGATATTACTTTTCCTTGTTGATTTATTTCCATGCTACATGATAGTGTGAATCTGTCTTGTCCTGCATTTAAACTGCATAATCCATTTGATAGTTCGCGTGGTAACATTGGTATAACTCTTCCTAGCATATAAATACTTGTTCCTCTTATTAATGCTTCATTGTCTAATAATGAGTTTTCTTTTACATAATGGCTTACATCTGCTATATGTACATCTAAACGATAGTTTCCGTTTTCTAATTTGATTACTCTTACAGCATCATCTAGATCTTTTGCATCTTCTCCATCTATTGTAAAGATTATGTCTTTTCTATGGTCTATTCTGTTTGCTATGTCTTTGGGGTCTATTTTATCTCCATATTTTTGTGCTTCTTTTACTACTGGTTCTGGAAATTTTGATGGTAGTCTGTATTCTTTTATTAATGATAGCATGTCTACTCCTGCTTCATTTGGCTTTCCTAATATTTCTATTATTTTTCCTTCTGCCTTTTTATCATTTTTTGGATATTTTGTTATTTCTACTAATACTTTATGCCCATCTCTTGCTTTTCCAAAATTTGTTTTTGAGATAAATATGTCTGTTCCAAAGTTTTTATCATCTGGTACTACAAATCCAAAGTTTCGATTGTTTTGAAATGTTCCTACTACTGTGTCTTTTTCGTGTTTTATGATTCTTTTTATTTTTCCTTCTGCTTTTTTTAGTTTGTTCTTTTCTTCTAATATTTCTACTAATACTTTGTCTCCATTTAATGCATTATTGGTATTTTCTTTTGATATATATATTTCCTCTTCTTCTCCTATATTTACAAATCCAAATCCTTTGGCATTTTTTCTGAATATCCCTTCTTTGTATTCTTCTTCTATTACTCTATATCTGTTTTTGTGGTTCTTGCCTATTTTGAATTCTTTTTCTAGTTCTGCTATTGTTTCTTGAAACTGTGGGTACTCTTTTTTTGGTACTCCTAGTATTATTGCTATTTCTTTTGCCTTCATTGGCTTGTATTCTGGGTCTTTCATGAATTCTAGTATTATTTCTGCTTTTTTAGTCATTGTTTTCTCCTTCCTTTTTTGATGGAGCTGATGTTTTTGGGGACGGAGCAAAAAAACACTATGTTTTGTAATTCTAAAATAATAAGTGTTCTATGTTTTTATAATTTTTTCGGTTCAATACACAAACTAATAATTTCTAAAATAAAATAATGTAATCCTTCAGCTTTGTCCTCGCTTCGCTCGACGTGAAGCTCTTCCTTTATTTTATTTAAGAAATTCTAAGATTGTTCCAATCACATTCAAAAATTATTTTT
>ERZ824473.2728-NODE-2728-length-19593-cov-6.989610_pt1 | contig 19593 bp, 15 predicted proteins | sample MGYA00519874_ERZ824473 | MGnify/ENA primary metagenome ERZ824473 (study PRJEB31778, sample SAMEA3449151) | human gut metagenome | biome: human gut; feature: human-associated habitat; material: faeces | place: United Kingdom | collected 2010/2012 ... | reverse complement strand
CCGCAGCCGCCGAAGCGGTGCTTAAGCCGTAAGGCGGGAATTGTGCGGTGTTGCCCATAATCTTCACCGTTTTTCACATACTTTTCACTCTCTGACGAAACCTATTTCACAATTAGCCTGTATACTGTAGGCATAGAAAGCGAAAGGAGACGACCACTATGAGCAACGAATACGATTACTCCGGTCTCTATAACAATACATCCGGCAGCGGTCAGCCGAACGGCCAGAACCCGCAGCCCGAGCAGAGCGCCCCCGCGCAGAACCAGCAGCCCCAACAGAGCAGCTACCCCAACGTAGGCTCCAGCGGTGTCAACACCGCCAACACGGCGCGCACAGATTATTCTTCCTGCAATTCCGGCAGCACGTCCGGCCAGAATCCCCAGCAGGATTCCAACGGCTACACCAGCAGCTTCAGCGGCGGCAATGGCAATAACGGCGGCTACAACGGCTACAGCTATTCCAGCGCCCCGCAGCAGCCCCCCGTGCCCCAGAAGAAAAAGGGCAGCAAGGTCCTGCTCCGCGTGCTGGCCTGCGTCGGCGTGGCTGCGTTGGGCTTCGGCGGCGGTCTGGGCGGCGCTGTGGTCGCCAGCCGTGCGGGCCTGACAGGCAACCAGGTGGTCGTCCAGCAGGTAGAGCGCAGCACGGACGCCACCGCCGCAGGCAGCACCGATGGCACAAGCATGAGCGTGCAGCAGATCGCGTCTGTCGTCTCGCCCAGCGTTGTCGCCATCACCACCGAGCAGATGAGCAGCAGCCAGACCTGGTTCGGCGGCTACTACGTCCAGAGCGGTGCCGGTTCCGGCGTCATCATCAGCCAGGACGGCTACATCCTGACCTGCGCCCACGTCGTCAACGGCGCGACCAGCGTAAAGGTGCAGCTGAACGGCAGCGACGAGAGCTACGATGCCACCGTCGTCGGTCAGGATTCCACCTCCGACATTGCGGTGCTGAAAATTGATGCTACGGGTCTGACCCCGGCAGTCATCGGCGACAGTGACGCCCTGGCCGTAGGCGAGGTCGCCGTTGCCGTCGGCAACCCGCTGGGCACGCTGTCCAACACTGTCACCGATGGCATCGTCAGTGCGCTGAACCGTCAGGTCACCGTGCAAAACAACGATATGACGCTGATCCAGACCGATGCGTCCATCAGCCCGGGCAACTCCGGCGGCGGCCTGTTCAATGCGAACGGCGAGCTGATCGGCATTGTCAATGCCAAGTCCAGCTACAGTGAGGCCGAGGGCATCGGCTTTGCGATCCCCATCAACACAGCCATGGAGATCGGCCAGCAGCTGATCGAGAACGGCAGCGTGGCTCGTCCCGCGCTGGGCGTCAAGATCATGGATGTGACCGACGCCCAGACCGCCCAGCAGCTGGGTGTCTCCACAATGGGCGTCTACGTTGTCGAAGTCACAAAGGGCAGCGGTGCCGACGCCGCCGGTGTACAGGCGGGTGACCGCGTGCTGGCCGTCGATGACACCGCCGTCAGTGATTCCTCCGCGTTGAAGAATTACCTGAAGGACAAGGGCATCGGCGACACCGTCAACCTCCAGGTCGAGCGTGACGGCAAGGTGCTGACGCTGGCTGTTACGCTTGGGTCCAGCGCACAGTAAAAACAATATAGAAACAGGGATGCAGACCGAAATCTGCATCCCTGTTTTTTGTTTGAATGGCTTTCCCCTCGGGGGAAGCTGTCAGCGGCCCCGCCCGCTGACTGATGCGGGGAAACCGTGCCATTATGGCCCGGCAGCGGGTTGCCGCCGGAAGTCTGCCCCTCTCAGGGGGTCGGCGTCCGCCCCTGACTCCTCACTCAGTTCTGATCCTTACTTTTTCCCACCAGCGCAGCCAGCACGCCAAAAATCAGGCTGGCCGCTATGCCGCCGGACGCCGCCGTCAGGCCGCCGGTAAACGCACCGGGCAGGCCGCACTCGTCCACGGCATTCTGCACGCCCTGTGCCAATAAATGCCCGAACCCCAGCAGCGGCACGCTGGCCCCCGCCCCGGCGAAATCCGCCAGCGGCTTGTACAGCCCGACAGCGCTTAAGATTACGCCCGCCACGACATACCCGGTTAGGATCCGGGCAGGGGAGAGCTTCGTGTAATCAATAAAAAGCTGCCCTACGACGCAGATCGCGCCGCCGACCACAAACGCCCAGACGTAGCTCATACCGCACCTCCCAGCTCGATACAGTGGGCGATGCCCGGGATGCTCTCCCCCTGCAAAAACGTGGTCTGGCTCATCAGCGCGCCCGTTGCCAGAAACAGCACGCGGCGCAGCTGCCCCGCGGCCAGCATCGGCAGGATCTTCCCGCACAGCACCGCCGCACTGCATCCTGCCCCGCTGCCGCCTGCCTGTACATTCTGACTGTTTGTGTCATATAATAAGCAGCCGCAGTCCTTATGGTTGTCCAGCGGCAGCCCCTCTTTGGCCATCTGCTCATGCAGAAGTGCCGTGCCGACCTCGCCCAAATCGCCCGTAAAAATTGCGTCAAAATCCTGCGGGCTTGTCCCCGTGGCCGAAAAATAGCGCAGCAGCGTCGATGCTGCCGCAGGCATCATAGCCGCACCCATATTGTTGATGTCATGCACCGCAAAATCCTGCACGCGGCCAAACGTCACCGACAGCACCGGCACGCCCGCGCTGCCGTGCGCCCGCACCAGGCAGGCCCCCGCGGCGGTGGCCGTCCACTGGGCCGTGGGGGTGCGCTTGGCACCGTACTCCAGCGGCGTGCGGAATTGCCGCTCTGCCGCGCAAAAATGGCTGCTTGTCAGCGCCAGGACCCGCTCGGCCATGCCGCCCGCCGCAAACACCGCGGCAAGGCCCAGCGTCTCCGCCATGGTCGAGCACGCGCCGTAGACGCCCGCAAACGGGATGCCCAGCTCCCGCATCGTGTAGTTGCTGGCCGTACACTGGGCCTGCAGGTCGCCCGCAAACGCAAGATCAACTTTGGAACGCGGAATATCCGCCTTGCGCAGACAGAGCTCCACGGCCTTGCGCTGCAAGAGGCTTTCGGCCTGCTCCCAGTTTTCGCAGCCCTGCTCGCCAAAAGCCGCGTCCTGCGTCACAAAGTCAAAGGCCGACGCCAGCGGGCCCTCGCTCTCCTTTTTGCCGCCTGCCGCGGCCCAGGCCGCCACGGTTGGCGGCACGTCAAACAGCAGGGTATCGCCTCTGCGCGTCATCGGTCATCCCACCTTTCCCAGCAGCCAGTAGAGCACGCCCCACACAAAGCTGGCCAGCGTCCCAAACGCGATGACCGGCCCCGCGATGCCGAAAATCCTCGCGCCTACACCGGTCACCCAGCCCTCGGCCTTGAATTCAATCGCCGGGCTGACGACGGAGTTTGCAAACCCTGTAATGGGCACCAGCGTCCCCGCGCCCGCCTTGGCGGCCAGCTTTTGGTACCAGCCCGGCAGTGTGAAAATGGCGGACAGAAAAATCAGCGCAATGCTCGTCAGCGTGCCCGCCAGCGTTTTGTCGTACCAAATCAGGAAAAATTGCCGCAGTGCCTCGCCGAGGGTGCAGATGGCCCCGCCGATCAAAAACGCCCACGCGCAGTCCCGCACCACGGGCGACGGCGGCGACGCGCGGCTGACCATTTCATCATATTGCTTGGGATCCAGTTTCACATTTCATTCCTCCCCTTTTTGGGGGTAGTATGTGCCTAGCTGCCGTAAAATATGACCTGCCCGCGATAATACGGGTGCGGCACCATGACCTTGTACAGCGTGCGCAGCTCTTTACAAAGCGCCGCGTCGGGGACCGTACCGCCGCAGGGCAGGGCCAGCACGGCGTACCGCGTGCCGAACACCCGGCTTTCCAGCGCCGTGGCCCGCGCGCCTGCCCGCAGGTAAAACCCAATGCGCCGCCGCGCGATGGATGGGTCGGGAGCCTCGGCGGGGTGTTCACATTCCAGCACCAGGTCGTGTACCCGCATGGCATCGTAGTCCCGGACCAGCCCCAGCGCCGCCGTGCCCACGCCGCTGCCGCGCAGGTCGCACCGCACGGCAAAGTAGTCCAGCAGCGCCGTGCGCTGGCCCGGCAGCACGACCTGCCACGCATAGGCCAGCCGTGCGCCCGCGTCATCGGTCAGAAGGAGCGGCTCGTAGACGCCGGACTCCAGCAGGCGTTGGATCTCGGCAAACGGCTTCAGCTCGGCGGCAGGGAAATCCCGCGGCAGGGCAGAGCGGTAGAGGTCCTCACATTCAGCAGCAGACAAGCGTGTGATTTGCATAGGGATTTCTCCTTTCTGTGATTGAATTATGGGGGAAAATACGGTATAATAGGTAAAAATGGGGTTATGGCTCAGTTCTCGGGCGGATATGGAATCCGCCCCTACGGCATGTAGGGGCGGGCTTTGCCCGCCCGCAGGCACATTGCGGCAGCCACCTCGTTCCGCGGGCGGCCAATGGCCGCCCCTACAACGCGCCCGTTATTCGTAGGGCCGCATTCCGTATGCGCCCGCAAGCAATTTATAAAGGAGCCACCCACATGGAATGGACTGACATCAGCATCACCGTCGCCAAGCGCGACGCCGACACTGCCGAAGCCATCGCAACGATGGTTGCCAACGGCGGCATCTATATTGAGGACTACAGCGACCTGGAGCAGCAGGCGTGGGAGATCGCCCACGTTGATTTAATTGAACAGGACCTACTGGACAAACCGCGTGACATCGTGATCGTACACATGTACCTTGCCCCTGACGAGAACCCCGCCGAGGTGCTGCCCCTGTTTGAGGAGCGGCTGAAAAACAGCGGCATCGGCTACCTGCTCAACACCACCGGCGTCGAGCAGGAGGACTGGCAGAACGCCTGGAAGAAGTACTACCACGCCATGGACATCGGCGAGCGCCTCGCCATCGTGCCCGGCTGGGAGGATTACCGGACGGACCGCATCAGGATCGTCATGGATCCCGGCATGGCCTTTGGCACCGGCACACATGAGACGACCTCGCTCTGCCTCGAGACGCTGGACAGTCTTGTCAAGGGCGGGGAGCGCGTGCTCGACATCGGCACCGGCTCCGGCATTCTGGCCATTGCCGCGCTGAAATTGGGCGCAGACTCCGCCGATGGCGTGGACATCGACCCCATGTGCGTGCGCACCGCGGGCGAGAACGCCGCGCGCAACGGCGTGGCGGACCGCTTTAAAGTCCTCGTCGGCGACCTGTCCGACAAGGCCAGCGGCCAGTACAACATCATCACGGCCAACATCGTGGCGGCTGCCATCCTGTCGCTGGCCCCGCATGTGCCGGTGCTCATGGCCCCGGGCGCACGGTTCATCGCCAGCGGCATCATCGACGAGCGCAAGGACGAGGTGCTGGCCGGGCTGAAGGCCGCGGGTCTCGAGCCTGTCGAGGTCAAGGAGAAGCGCGGCTGGGTCTGCATCATCTGCGAAAAGAAAGAGGCTTGATCTATGCCGCATCGTTATTTTACGCGGGAGCTGGCCGATGGCCGCGCCGCGCTGACCGGCAGCGACGCCCACCATCTGGCCGACGTCATGCGCGCCAGAATCGGTGAGGAGGTCGTGCTCTGCGGGCCGGACGGGCTGGAATACCTCGGCACGGTCACGGCCATCGAGCCGGGGCGGGTAGAGTTTTCCGTCACCGACGGCACGACGAGCAAAGCCGAGCCGGACTGCACCGTGACGCTGTTTGCGGGCTACCCCAAGGCGGGCAAGCTGGAGGAGGTCATCCGCCACAGCGTCGAGCTGGGCGTGACCGAGGTCGTGCCGTTTTTCAGCCGGTATTGCGTAGCCACGCCAAAAAAAGAGGATGTCAAGAACGAGCGCTACAACCGCATTGCCGCCGAGGCCGCCAAGCAGGCGGGCCGCGCCATGCTGCCCCACGTAGCCCTGCCTCTGAACGATTTTGCCGCGGTTTGCAAAGCATTTTCGAATTTTGACGTTGTTCTGTTCTTTTACGAGGGCGGCGGCGCACCCCTGCGGGAGGTGCTGCACCCCGGGCAGTACAAGCGCGTTGCCATCGTGACCGGCAGCGAAGGCGGTTTCTCCGTCGAGGAGGCCGAGGCCGCGAAGGCCGCCGGGGCTGTGACCGTAGGGTTAGGCCCCCGAATTTTGCGCTGCGAGACCGCGCCGTTAGCCGCGTTGACCTCTGTCATGCTGCTGACCGGTAACCTGGAGTGACCGCAGCAAGCCATACTATGTAAAAAAGAACAGGAGCGTCACCGTGGGTGGTGATGCTCCTGTTTTTGTTTGATGTACTGTAGGGGCGGCATATATGCCGCCCGCGGCTTTCCTGGAACGGGTTCTGACGGGCAGGCTGCGGGCCGCACATGTGCGGCCCCTACGGCTCTATTGCCTTTTTACGGGCGCTAACCGCACACGGGCGCGGAGGGGTCAAGACCCCTCCCTACGGAATGTCGTTCACGGCCGGTTTGTAGGGAGCGGTCTTGACCGCTCCGGGGAGGTGTGTGGCTGGCGCACAGCCCACGGGAGGTTATACATAGCGGCAAACGAGCAGAGCCCGCGAGGCCTGAGGGGCTCTGGCCGTTCATGGCCATGAGAAACTCACCCTCACTTTGCCTTCACATACGCCCCGAACGCATTCGGCACGGGGTAGACCTCTGCCAAATCCTCCGGCGCGGCCCAGACATACCCGTCGGGCAGAGCACAGGCGGGGGCGGTGCCTCGCCAGCCGCCGAGTTTCCAAATCTTGTGCGTAAATACGTGCTTTGCGGGGGGCAGGGGCTCGTCCAGCGCGGCCTGTACACCGATGCCCGCCAGCGCGGCGGTCAGCTCGTCCCTCGTCAGCGCTTTTTCCCACGCTGCGGGCTGCCACAATCCGGCCAGCAGTCCCCGTGCGGGGCGGCGCTGCAAAAGCAATCCCTGCTCACTTTCAATCAACGCCACCGTCACGGGCACCTTGCCCTTGGCCTTGGGCGCGGGCTTCACAGGCAGCTGGTCCGCCCGGCCAGCCGCATAGCCCCGGCACAAATCGGCCAGCGGGCATTCCTCACAGTGGGGCGTGCCGGGGATGCAGACCAGCGCACCCAGCTCCATCAGGGCCTCGTTGTAGGGACCGGGCGTGGCCTTGGGCATCTGGTCCAGCACCCGCACAGTAAAGGCTTTCTTCGTTGCCGGGGCCATGACGTCGGCGTCGTCGTTGTACAGCCGCGCAAAAACGCGCAGGACGTTGCCGTCCACCGCGGGGACGGGGATGCCAAACGCAATGCTGGCCACCGCGCCCGCCGTGTAGTCACCGATGCCCGGCAGACTGCGCAGGGCGTCGTAGTCGGCGGGCAGGTCGCCGCCGTACTGCTCGCAGACGATGCGGGCAGCCTTCTGCATATTGTTGACGCGGTTGTAGTAGCCCAGCCCCTGCCACAGCTTGCGCAGGGCGTCCGGCTCACAGGCCGCCAGCGCGGCGGGGTCCGGCAAAGCCGCGATAAAGCGTTCATAATAGGGGATAGCCGCTGCCACACGGGTCTGTTGGAGCATGATCTCGCTGACCCAGATATGGTACGCAGAAGGCTCCTGCCGAAAAGGCAGGAGCCTCTTGTTTGCGTTAAACCATTGCAGCAGCGGTGCGGCAATGGGCCGCATCAAAAACCACCGCAGGTACGGGGGAAGGGGATGACGTCGCGGATGTTGGGGATGCCGGTGACGTACATCAGCAGGCGCTCAAAGCCCAGACCGTAGCCCGCATGCTTGACGCTGCCGTAGCGGCGCAGGTCGAGATACCAGTCGTAGTCGGCGGTGTTCAGGCCCAGCTCCTTCATGCGGGCCTCCAGCACGTCGAGGCGCTCCTCACGCTGAGAGCCGCCAATCAGCTCACCGATGCCGGGAACCAGCATATCGGCGGCGGCCACGGTCTTGCCGTCCTCGTTCTGGCGCATGTAGAATGCCTTGATTTCCTTCGGGTAGTCGGTGACGAACACGGGCTTCTTGAAGATCTGCTCGGTCAGATAGCGCTCGTGCTCGGTCTGCAGGTCGGTGCCCCACTCGACTTTATACTGGAAGTTGTCGTTGTTCTTCTTCAGCAGCTCGATGGCGTCGGTGTAGGTCACGCGGGCAAAGTCGCTGGATGCAACCAGCTCGAGGCGCTCGATCAGGCCCTTGTCAAAGAACTGGTTGAAGAAGGCCAGCTCGTCGGGGCAGTTGTCCAGCAGGTAGCGGATGACGTAGCGGGTCATGGCCTCAGCGGTCTCGAGATAGGTGTTCAGGTCGGCGAAGGCCATCTCGGGCTCGATCATCCAGAACTCGGCGGCGTGGCGGGTGTCGTAGCTCTTCTCGGCGCGGAAGGTGGGGCCGAACGTGTAGACGTTGCCCAGCGCCATGGCCATGGCCTCGGCCTCCAGCTGGCCGGAAACGGTCAGGTTGACAGGACGCTTGAAGAAGTCCTTCGTGTAGTCAACGCCGCCCTCGTCGTTGCGGGGGATGTCGTTGAGGTCAAGGGTGGTCACTTGGAACATCTCACCGGCACCCTCGCAGTCAGAGCCGGTGAAAATCGGCGTATGCACGTAGGTAAAGCCGTGCTCATGGAAGAACTGGTGCAGGGCGAACGCTGCCTGGCCGCGCACGCGGAACGCAGCGTTGAAGGTGTTGGTGCGGGGGCGCAGGTGGGTCATGGTGCGCAGGTAGTCCATGCCCATCTTCTTTTTCTGCAGCGGATAGTCGCCGCCGCAGGGGCCGAGCACGGTGATTTCATCCGCATTGATCTCAAAGGGCTGCTTGGCGCCCGGGGTCACAACAACGCTGCCGGTGACCTCAAAACTCGTGTACAGACCGCACTTGGCGATCTCGGCATAGTTGGCGAGCTTGTCGGCCTGAAAAACGATCTGGACGGGCTTATAGCAGCTGCCGTCGGACAGCGAGATAAAGCCGATATTTTTAGAATCGCGCACAGTCTTGGCCCAGCCGCAGACGGTGACCTTGGTGCCGTCTGCAGGGGTGGCCTTGTACAGCGATGCAAGTTCCGTTCTCTGCATGGATAGTCCACTCCTCTTTATATATATGAATGCTCCTATTGTAACAGGTATTTTATAAAAAGTAAAGAGCCGATATTTGCAGAGTTGCAGGGTTGCAGGGGTTGTAGGGGCCGGGCATGCCCGGCCCGGAGGTATCCCGCGGGCAGGCGTTTATGGGGAGGTGCAGGGCCGGACATGTCCGGCCCCTACCGCGCGGCGATGATGTTACGTTTGCGATGCCATGAAGGTCTGTGGGGCGTCGGGGACGCCGATTCCTACCGTAGGGGCGGATTCCATATCCGCCCGTGGGAGTGTGCGGCGGCGCAAGCTGCCCGGGAGGGATGAATCCCGCCCCTGATTGAAATTGTAATGAGAGATTTACCCTCTCAGCACCGCCGCCAGCGCTTTGGCGGCGTACTCTCCGGCGCGGAGAGCCTCGTCCAGCGTGTTCGCGTGGCCGCCGATCTCTATTAAAAGACTGCCTGTCGTCAAATCCTGATTGTAAAACCGATACCCGCACAGCACAGGGCGGGTCAGGCCCGGGTAGGCACTTTCCATAGCGGTCTCCCATTCGGCGGCAAAACGCAGATTGAGCCGCCAGTTAGGCAGGGCAATGCTGCTGCCGTTGCCGCATCCGGCAATGACCATGACCTGCGCCGTGCTCTCGCCGTCGATCTCGCACACGGGCTTGACCCTCGTGCCGTCGCTGTCCTCGATGGCATCGCGGTGGACATCCAGCACGACCTTTATAGAAGGGTAGCGCTCCAGATACGCCTGCACGCCCGCGCGGCTGCGCTTATAGCTGTCGGTGTAGCCGGGCGCGTCGTAGAGCGTTTCGTCGTGCAGCGTGCGGATGCCCGCCGCGTTGAGCACCTGCGCCATTTTTTCCCCGACGGCGCACATATTCAGCGCCGTGCTTTTGCTGCGGGCCGTGTAGCCGGGGTCAAACACGGGGTCCGGCCAGGTCTGGTAGCTCTCGGTGGCGTGGGTGTGCATGATGAGCACCTGCGGCAGGGCACTGTTCTTTTCAACGGCAAACGGTAAATTTTGCGTCGTCACAGCGGCGCGCAGGTCAGCGTCGGTGTGCTCGGTGCTGTTTCGGATGCTGCCTGCGGCCAGTGCCACATAGCCGTCGCCGCTGCCTTGCCTGAGCGTCACGCTGCGGATGCGGCCCGCGTCGTCCAGCTCCGGCGCGGCACTGGGCAGCGGCGTGGAAGCGGGGGACGGCTCCGGTGTGGGCGTTGCCGCAGCTGTCGGGGCCGGGGAGGGCGTCGCCGTGGGCACGGGCGTGGGGCGGCGGTCCGGCTTCTGGGGCTTGTAGGCGGCCCGGGCGGCATCCGCTGGCCAAGCGATGGCCGCAGCCGCCGCGGGGTCCTGCAAAAACAGCGCCCCGCGCACGATCCACGCCCGCCCGGGGCAGACCGCACACGCGGCCAGAACCGCCGCCGCACTGCCCGCAAATGCGGCCCCGCACAGCGCAGCCGCCGCCCACCGGCGCAGCTTTTGCATGGCACACACCCCCTTGTACCAGAATTTTATTCGATTTTTTTGGTTTCTATGAAGTTTTTTTCAAAAAGCCCTTGCAACTTTGCAAAAAGTGTGGTAGGATAACTTGTACTGTTATGGGGAACCAAGGAGGTGGAACGAATGCCTAATATTAAATCTCAGAAGGATCGTGTTGTTCAGGCCAAGAAAGAGGCTCTGCACAACAAGGTCGTCAAGTCCAACCTGAAAACAGTGGTCAAGAAGGCAAACGCTGCCATCGACAGCAATGCTGCTGACAAGGAGACCGTCGTTAAGGTTGCTGTCTCTGCCATCGACTCTGCTAAGAGCAAGGGTGTTATCCATAAAAACACTGCTGCCCGCAAGATCAGCCGCATGGCTAAGCGCGCCAACAAGGCTGCTGCTCAGTAATTGATCGCATGAACAATGCCCGCCGTGGGAACACGGCGGGCATTTTCATTTATATTTTGCGGAAAAGGCTTCTCCCCTGGGGGAGAAGCTGTCCGCGAAGCGGACTGATGTGGGGAGAGTGTGCCCTGACAGCCCGTTACCGGGTGGTAGTGGCAAGGTCTGCCCTCATCCGTCTGCGGGCGGGGCCGCAGACACCTTCCCCCGAGGGGGAAGGCTCCCATTTTATAGCTCCTGCTCCATCAGCAGCTTCTTCAGCGGCAATAGCGCCGCGGGCTCGGCGCTGAAGGTGCGGATGCCGAGCTTTAAATAGGCCGGCATGGCATCCACGGCGGCCACGGTGATGCCGCAGAGGTAGACCTGTGCGCCGTGCTCCTGCGCCTGCGCCAGAATGCCGCTGACAAGGCGCAGCACGGCGGGGTTTGTCAGCTGGCTCACGGCGGCGGTGGGGTTCTGCACAAGGCCCAGCGTGTAGCGGGTCAGGTCCTCAATATCCACAGCCATCAGCTGCACGCCGTGCTCCATCATATCCCCGGCCATGACCGCGGCAGACGGCATGTCCACAACGCAGCCCAGCATCATCGGGCCGGTCTCGCGGCCCTCGACCAGCAGCTCGTCGCGGCAGGTGTTGACCTCCTCCACGCATTGATCCCAGTCGGCTACATCTTTTATCATCGGGAACACGACCCGCAGGTCGCCGTCCGTGGCGGCGCGCAGCAGCGCCCGGATCTGCGGCTTGAACAGCCGGTTGCCGCGCAGGCGGTCCTGCGTCTCCCCGGCCCAGGGGGCGTCGTCGTCGGCGCGGGTATCGCAGGTGCGCAGCAGCACGGGCACGCCCTCGGCGCTTTTCAGCAGCTCGCGCAGACAGGTGGTCTGCTCCTCGTCGCTCTGGTCGTACAGAATCGCGGTCTCGGTGCGCACAAGGCCGATGCCCGCCGCGCCGCGCGTATGGGGCACGTCGCTGTCGCTGATGTTGCAGGTCGGCATCAGGCGGAAGGCCGTGCCGTCCTTCGTCAGGCAGGGCAGGGCGGCCACGGGGTCGGGCTTCTGGCCGTGCAGGCGGCTCAATGCAATTTTACAGTCCGCCTGGGCGATCTGCGCACCGTCCGGCTCCACAATAAGCGTGCCGTTGTCGGCGTCAAGGATCGCGCGGTGGCCCACGGCCATGGCCGCTGTGCCGCCGCCCAGCTGTACCACTGCCGGGATGCCCATGCTGCGGGCCATGATGGCGGCATGGCTGACCGTGCTGTCCTGGTCGCTGGCCAGGCCCAGCACCATGCGGCGGTCCAGACTGAACAGGTCACTGGGAAAGAAGCGGTCCGCCACCAGGATGCTGGGGCGCTTCAGATGCAGGCGGCGGCGCGGGCGTCCGTCCAGAATATCCACCACGCGGCGGCAGACGTCGCAGACATCGACGCTGCGCTCCCGGATGTACTCATCATCGACGTTTTTCAGGCGGCCCGCAAAAATCTGCTCGGCGCGCTCGACGGCGGCAGCCCCGCCCGCACCGGCGGCGATATAATCACCGATCTCGTTCGTGAAGGACTCGTCCTCCAGCAGGGCGATCTGGAACAGCAGAATATCCGCGTCCGGCCCCTTGGCGCGCTGGCTCAAACGGCGCAGCTCATCCTTGGCCAGCACGACGGCGACGTCGTAGAGGGCACGCTCCCGGAACGGGTCGCAGACGATGCGGTGCAGGCCGGTGGTGCCGTGGTCGATCTGCTCAACCGGGCCGACCACAATGCCGGTGGACGCCGGTACGCCGGTATAGGTGTGCATAGGATGCCTCCTTTTTTCTTCTCGGCCCCCTCCGGGAGGGGCTCCCGCAGGGTCGGATGAGGGGCGGGTTCGCCGCAGACACCCGTTAAAGGCTTACCGCCCGGTAGAGCCGGGCATGCCCGGCTCCTACAGCGCGATACTTTGGCAAACGCGGGCGGAGCCCCAAGGGGGGAAGCCTTTTTTACAAAATCGGCAACTCGCCCAGGGTCTTGCTGACCAGGGCGGTCACGAATTCCTCGGGCACGGCGGCGGCAATGGCACGCTCGGTCACAAGGGTGCTGTCCCTGCCGTCCAGCAGGGCGGGGAAGCGGTCTGCCGGGTCCTTGTCAAAGCTGCCCATGAAGGTCGCGGCCAGCAGCTTCGGCGTGTAGGGCATGTCCTCGGGCACGCCGACGTGCTCGGCGGCCAGCTCCAGCGGGGCCAGTGCGCCGCGGGTGGGCGCACTCGGGTTCGGTGCGTAGGGCGCCGGGTAGTTTGCGCGCTGCCGCGCGTTTTTCTCCACAAGGTCAATTTCCGGTGCGCGGGCGCAGACCTCGGCCAGCAGCTTTTGGTATTGTTCGGCAAAGCGAGCCAGAAATTCCTCATTGTCGGGCAGCATGGCGTAGGCCGTGCCGCCGCAGCGGCCAAACAGCCGCAGCGTGTCAAAGTAGCCCAGCGCGATGTTGCGCGCGGCACGGGCGGGGTCAAAGTCCAGCGTTTGGCCCAAATTCCAGTGGCTGCGCACGATGCGCGTCGGCAGGCCGGTGGTGTTGGGGCGTACAATGCCGATGCCGTCCACATCGACGCCGAGCAGCTCCGCTGCGCCCATTTTTGCGGCCAGATCCAGCGGCATATTGTCGCGCCAGCCGCCGTCAATGTACTTTACACCGTCAATTTCCCGCGGGCGCAGGGCCGGGAAGCAGGCACTGGACGCCAGCATATAGTCCTTTAACTGCCCTTCGGGGATGTCCTCGATGGGGCACTGCACACTGCGCAGGCTGCCCAGCTCGGTCATGACAAGGCCGAAGCGGATAGGCGATGTGCGCACGGCCTCCTCGTCGATCAGACGGTCGATCATCTCGGCCAGCGGTTCAACGTTCAGTCCGCCGCTGCGGATGATGTCGAGGAAGAACGCGCGCAGCTCCTCGGGCTTGAGCGTTGCGGGGACTTCGAGAACATCGTGAATTTCCAGGCTGCGCCACAGGTCCTCGGCCTCCTGGATCTTGCCCATCGTGAACAGGCAGCCGTTCAGCGTGCCGACGCTTGCGCCCGTGATGATGTCAGGCGTCCAGTCCAGCTCCTGCAGAGCGCGCCAGACGCCGATCTGATAGCTGCCCTTGGCCCCGCCGCCAGCCAGCACCAGCGCACGTTTTCCGGTATGTTCCATCGGAAAAAAGCCCTCCTGTTTTGTAGTTTTATTCATTATAACATTTTCTGTTTTAAGTTGCCATAGCAAACCGGGTCACAATCTGCGGAAATTGCGCAGTTTTTTCGAATTTTATAAGGTGCTTGCAATAGCAGGAGAAATGGAGTAAACTTAAAATACGCCCGTAGGGGAGGGATTCATCCCTCCCGTGGACTTAGCGACGCGGCACACGTCCCGGAGGGGTCAAGACCTCTCCCTACAGAATGACGTTTACGGGTGCTTTGTAGGGAGCGGTCTTGACCGCTCCGCAGGTACGCCGCGGCAGCCGCAGAATACCCGGGAGGGATGAATCCCTCCCCTACAAATATTGGGAGAGTGCAAATTATGCAGACCAAACCGATCCTCGTTGTCATGGCCGCCGGTATGGGCAGCCGCTACGGCGGACTCAAACAGATCGACCCCGTCGGCCCGTCCGGCGAGGCCATCCTCGACTACAGCCTGTACGATGCCCGCCGCGCCGGGTTCAAGACCGTCGTCTTTATCATCAAGCACGAGATCGAGCAGGCGTTTAAAGAGGCCGTCGGTGCCCGTGCCGTGCGCGCCGGGTTCGAGGTCCGCTACGCCTACCAGCAGCTGGAAAAGCTGCCCGAGGGCTTCACCGTGCCGGAGGGCCGCGTCAAGCCTTGGGGCACCGCCCATGCCATCCTCGTGGCCGAGGAGGCCATCGGCGACGCGCCGTTTGCGGTCATCAACGCCGACGACTACTACGGCCCGCAGGGCTTCAAGCTCATCTACGACTACCTGAGCACCCACGCCGACGGAGACCGCTACGCCTGGGCCATGGTCGGCTTCCTGCTGGGCAACACGGTCAGCGCCAACGGCAGTGTCAGCCGCGGCGTCTGCGTGACCGACGAGAGCCGCAACCTCGTCAGCGTGACCGAGCGCACCTGCATCGAGCCCTACGCCGACGGCATTCATTACAGCGAGGACGGCGGCAAGAGCTGGGCCGACCTGCCCGCCGACTGTGTTGTCTCGATGAACCTGTGGGGCTTCACCCCCGCCTACGTGCAGGAGGCCAAGGCCGGTTTTGCCGCGTTCCTGCAGGCCAGCCTGCCCGTCAACCCGATGAAGTGCGAATATTACCTGCCCACCGTCGTGACGAACGCGCTGGAGGCCGGTAAGGCGGACGTCCATGTGCTGACCAGTGCCGACAAATGGCACGGCATCACCTACCGCGAGGACAAGCCCGAGCTGGTCGAAGCCCTGAAAAAGATGAGCGAGGATGGGCTGTACCCGGTGGATAGGCTGTTCTGAAAATCGTATAAAAATGCGGCCTCCTGCGCGGAGACCGCATTTTTGTTTTGCGTAGGGGAGGGATTTATCCCTCCCGTGGAGTGGATGGCAGCCGCACACTTCCCCGGAGCGGTCAAGACCGCTCCCTACAAAGCACCCGTGAACGGCACACCGTAGGGAGGGGTCTTGACCCCTCCGTGAGGGTTTCCGGCCACGCAAGCATTCCGGGAGGGATAAATCCCTCCCCTACAGCCTTCCCATATACCTCATGCCGCCCTTGGCTCAAATGTACCCTTTGTCCTGTAGCAATCCGCGTAAAAACAGCAAAAAAATACCTTTAATATTTTACAAATGTTCGGGTTGTAATTGCCCTCTGCGTCGGGTATAATAAGGTCAGCACTATTGCTTTGTATGCACGCCCGCTGCGGCGTTTTTCACGAAAGCTGCGTTACAGCGCAACATTTGCAAAGGGAGAACTACTATGATGAAGAAAACCACCTTCGGTGCCGTTCTGGCGTTCCTGTTTGCCGCTGCCGGTGCCCTGACCGCCGCCGCTCTCTATCTCTACCACCGTGAAAAGGAGCTGGACGAGTACGAGCGCCTGCTGTTCAGCGACGACTACGAGGATGACGATTACGACGACGAGGATTCCACCACCTACGAGAACATCTCCTCCGCCCCCGCAGAGGAGAAGGAGTAAATGATCCTCAAGGCTTTCCCCGCGGGGGAAGCCTTTCTGCCACCACAACCCGGCTGGGCACAGACCTGACGGCGTCCGGCTTTTTGGCAATGCCATACTGCCACGGAGAAAACACAATATGCGTAAACTGCTGCTTTGGCTTGTGATGGTCGCCGTTATGATTGCCGCCATCCTGGGCGGAACGGCGGCTTTTCTTTACAGCCGCACCGGGACGGACGCCCTGCCGCAGGAGGCCGTCACCTTCGGTGAGCAGACCCTCGAGCCCAACGGCTGGAGCTGGGTCATCCCGGTGCTGGGCGATAAGGTCAACAAGACCTACGAAAGCCCGACGAACCTGACCGTGCAGAAGCTGGGCACCTTCACCGATACCGTGCCGCAGCTCGTCCTGCCCGACTGGGTCACCGCTGCCGAGCTTCAGATCGCCGCGCCCGACGGCACGGTCTGGACCGGCGCACTGGCCGACTGCAATACCTATACCTATACACAAAACGGAGACTATCAGATCATCGTGACCGCGCACCACAGCAGTGCGGACAGCCCCGGCGACCCCGTGGGCTGGTACGCCTACCGCGCCGGCTACACGATGGCGATGAACCCTAAGGTCACCCTGAGCACCGAGCGCGCGCCGCAGGGCAGCATCGTGGCTGTGCAGCTGTCCGGCATTCTGGACGGCGAGCCGAGCCTGGAGACCGATCTGGGCACCGTCTGGTTCCGCAAGACCGCCAGCGGCTACATGGGCTATATTCCCGTGACCTACAACGCCGAGGGCGGCGACCATACGCTGCACCTGACCTGCGGGAGCCTGGAAAAGGACATCACCCTGACCGTCACCCGCACCATGTATGATACGGTCACCGTCCCCGCCGAGGAGGACACCGGCGGCGGGGAGGAGTTCCGCAACGCCATATGGCCGCTGTACACAACGGGCAGCTCCGCCAAGCTCTGGAATGGCCGCTTTGAGGCCCCCAGCGCGGGCGCTGTCGTCATGGAGTACGGTGTCACCCAAATGGTGGACAGCCAGCGCAGCGGCCAGGCCACCGGCCTGACCTATGCCGCCGCGGACGGCGAGACCGTCACCGCCCCGCAGGCCGGCAACGTTGTCTTTGCGGGCACGCTGACCCTGACCGGCGGCACGGTGGTCATCGACCACGGCTGCGGCGTAAAGAGCTACCTGTACGGGCTGGAGACTGTCGGCGTGGAGCGCGGGCAGAGTGTGTCCGCCGGCGACCCGCTGGGCACCGCCGGGACGGCCCACAACCTGATCTACGAGCTGCGCATCGGCAGCAAATCCACTGACCCGCAGACCGCGCTGGACGGAAACAGTGGTCTGCAATTCCGCGAGGCTGAATAAAATAGCTGCACACGGCACACCCGGCCTGCCGTGCCGCTGCCGTTTTGCCGGGCATCCATAAAGGTCCCTAAAAGAGTGAGTGTGAGTATGGAAGAAGATAAGAAATCCACTGCGGTACAGCCGGAGGAGGCCCCCAAGCCGAAGCCCCGGCGCCGCAAGGCAGCCAGCCACCAGTCTGCCGCCGACACGCCCCCGGCGCCGACGGACAGCGCCGAGCCGCCCGCCGCAGACGGGCAGACCACGAAAAAGCCTGCCGCGCCCTCCAAGAAGCCGCGGGCCAAAAAAAACACAAAGACAACAAAAACCGCAAAGCCCAAGACGCCGAAGGCTGCTAAGACGGTGAAAAGAGCCCCGGCTGACGAGACCCCGGAGCGCAAGGCCCCCGCACAGGACAGCCCCGTTCCCGCCGCACCGGAGCTTGCCGGGCCCAAATCCGAAAGCAAGCCCGAACCGCCGGAGACCCCCGCCCGGGAGGACGCTGCCGCACCCACCGTGCCCGACGTCCCGAGTGCCCCGGAGCTGCCCGAGCCTGCGGAAAGGGCCGAGCCCGCCGGGACGGAGCCCGAACCGACAGCGGACGCCCCTACCGCCGACGATACGCCTGCGGCAGAAGCGCCCCCCGAGGCCGCCGCGGCAGACACAGCTGTCACCGACACGCCCGGCCAAACCGGGGACGTCCCCGCGGAGGACTCTGCCGAGCCGTCCGGCCTTGTTTTCAGCGATGACCTTGCCAACGATAAAGCCCTTGCCGCTGAGGCCGCACGCATGGCGAACATCTCCCGCACGGCGCAGCTTTCGATTGCGCAGATCATGGCCGGGCTGGAGGAGAACCCCGCGCCGTCTGCCGGGCCTGCCCCGGCGCCCGAGGCACCGCAGCATGACAGCGCCGCCGACGACGAGGACGACGAGCCGCAGGATACGATCCCGCAGGCCCTCGGGCGCGGTGTGTTCGGCATGTTCAAGTGGCTGCTCCTCGTTGTGCTGTTCGTGCTCGTCATCGCAGGCGGCGGCGTAGCATGGCTTTACCGCAGCGCCACGCCTGACATGCTGCCCGAAGTCAAGGTCACCTTTGACGGCCAGGAGCTTGCTCCCACGGCCTACAAGTGGCACGTGCCGGTGGTCGGCAGCTTTTTCAGGCGCACCTACGCCGAAACGCTCAATTCCTCTCCCATTGTGCTCGAGGATGCCATATCCGACGCATCGCCGGATATTATCGTGACGCCGTCCGACTACAGCACCCAACTGACCATCACCGACGCCAACAAGGAGACCGTGTACGAGGGCAGCGTCACCGCCTTCCGCAGCTATCTGTTTGCGGAGAACGGCACGTTTGACGCCAAGCTCGTCGTCACCGCGTCTGACAGCGCCGCCGAGGATCGTTCCAGCGTCACCGGCACCGAGACCTGGCAGTTCCGCTTCACCGTCAGCATCAAACCGTCCATCACGCTCTGCACACCGACGGTGCAGCAGGGCAGCGTGGCCGCCGTGCGTGTCGGCAGCACCATGAGCCGGACCGAGCCGACGCTGACGGGCCCGCTGGAAAGCACAGGCTTCGTCAGGGCCGCCAACGGCTGGATCTGCTACCTGCCCATCCCGTGGAACGCAGAGACCGGAAACGCCGAGCTGACCGTGACTGCCGACGGCTATACCGAGACGCTGACGCTGTCGGTCCGCGCGGCCTCCTACTCCTACAAGGATTACAGCGCCAAGTCCCAGCTGACGTCGCCCTACATCGGCGCGGACGACGCCCCCGATGGCGTCCGCAGGCTGCTGACGAATGACGGCGGCGAGATCCAGTGGGCCGTGGGCGGCTTTGTGCAGCCGTTCCTGGACAGCTTTGACACGCCGCTGCTCTACGGCATGACCGAGTACGTGGGCCGTTCCTACAGCGAGCGCAGCACGAACTACGGCTACGGCGGGCGCACCTCAACAAATGTCGTCATCAAGCCGAAGAAGTCGAAGGATTCTATGATCGTGCCCGCCAGCGGCCATGTGCTGCTGGCCGAGGACCTTGGCGGCAGCTACGGCTACACCGTCGTCATCGACCACGGCGCGGGCCTCAGGAGCATCTTCTACGGCCTGACCGCACTGGACGTCGAGGCCGGGGACGATGTCAAGCAGGGCCAGCTGCTGGGCACCAGCGGCAGGACCGTTGTGGCCGAGCTGCGCATCGGCACCGTGCCCATCAACCCGCTCCTCGTCTGGCGCGGCCAGTGCGACGGGCTGAAATATTATTGAGGCAATACCGCATAATTCTAAGTGCCGATACGGCGAGCGAGGTGCGGCAGCTGC
>ERZ824473.2726-NODE-2726-length-19618-cov-4.818688_pt1 | contig 19618 bp, 9 predicted proteins | sample MGYA00519874_ERZ824473 | MGnify/ENA primary metagenome ERZ824473 (study PRJEB31778, sample SAMEA3449151) | human gut metagenome | biome: human gut; feature: human-associated habitat; material: faeces | place: United Kingdom | collected 2010/2012 ... | reverse complement strand
ATGTCATGTCTATGTATGCGCCCTTACTGTCCTTGTACATAAAATACCAGCCGTCTTTGCCTTGTTCTCCTTTGCAGGACGAATAGGCATCCGTTTTTTTATAGACAGATACCATATCCGCAGCAGACACGCTCACGGTGGCAGCCATGCACTGCATTGCGGCGATAATCGCCACTGATGTGCTTAAAAGCCGCTTTGCTAAACTTTGTTTCATAAAAAACACTCCTTTTGTAATAAAATTTTATATAATTATTCTCTGATAATTATTCTACTTTATTGAATATGGCATTGCCGTATTCTCTCCTATTAGTTTAATATTTGTTATATCGTTTTCGTTTACTTCACAGCCTGTAATATTTATAACTGCAGAAACATTTTGTTTATATGAAAAATCTACACCATCTATTTGGGCTATGTTTGAATTTGATATTGTTATAGGAGATACATCTCTGTCGAACTCGGCATTGCTTTTTATAGTATTGTTAAGCATATACAGACCATTTACAGAATTTATTCTTATTGAACCATTTACACTCGGTACATCTATTGTATTATTTTCTATAAGCACTCCGTCTATGGCTTTTTGGTCGCCTTGCCGCGCATACCATGAATATATATTTAACGGACTATATTTTGAACTGATACCATCGCTCTTAACGGTATTATTCCTGAACGTAAGCGATGACGGGAACAGTCCTTCGTTAACTCCGCCGTGAATTTCATTTGCCGCTTCAGTTGCCGCCCCAACATTATTCTCCATATAATTGCCTTCAATAATCGAATTTTCAGATCTGATTATATATGCATGCCGTCTTGAATTGGTAAGTCTATTGTTTCTTACAATATTACCGTTATTAGCAGCATTCATATTGTATATTACAGTCGGATTACTCGCATCTTCGGTCGAAACAACTCCTTCAACTGTTCTATCCAAGGTTAACCTATACATTCCATTCTCGGTTTGCTCCACCTTTGTCAGAAAAGCTTTGCCTACCACTGCATGATTTGACACATCAAAAAACTTTATTTCATCGCCTATCTTACAGAACATATCTCTTGACGTTTCATAAGTATAATTATCAATTATTTTTACTATTTCACCGCAATATGCCTCTGTATTTATAAGGTCATCAAGCGAATTATTAAGATTACAATTTTCAATAATAACGCCAAATCGATTGGTTGACAAATGAATTCCGTCCGCTGCTGATGTTATAAGTGAATTTGGTGTTACTGACATTTCGCAATTCTGAAACACTATTCTTCCGTCACAATAAGCTACAGGCGCAAACATCAAAAGCGCTCCATTAGTTTTTATCCCATCGAATGTAACATCCTTACTGTAGCTTACCGCCAAAAAATCCGGACGTCCGTCTTTGTTGTATTCTCCGAAATCATATGAGTTCCAGCGACTCTTAAACACAAAACGATCGCCTATATTTATGATAGGAATATACTGTTCAAGTGAATGCTTGAATGTAATCTTATATTCTCTGCCTTGTACATGTTCTATCGAATTTATCCAAAGTGCATCAAACGGCATAAATCTCGGTGATACATTCTCAGGCTGCATAATATAGCCAAAAATCCATGGTCCTTCTGTTGGATTTGTGCAATAATACTTCGCCCATGCATCATCTGCCGGAAGATGAATTTCCTCTGGAATGTCAATGTACAAAGCATTTTCATTAACACTTTTTGATTTGATGGTTCCCCAACTTATTACTTCTTCGTCATACTTAACAGTCAAGTTTTTCACCTTAATATTTGTACATCCCTCAATATCTATGAGACCATTTGTTGGTCTTTCGAATACGAGTGTACTTCCATTTCCATCTATCGTAAAATTATTTATATTATCTAAATCAAAAAGCGCAAATGAATCCTGCTTCTCATTTATTTTATATGTTTTCCCTGCCTCGAACTCCAGCTTAGACGGTGTGCCCTGTTCTGCCAACGCGACAGCTGCATTAAATGCAGCAAGAACCGCATCTCTGTCATATTCACTGTCATATGCACTGCCATCCCCTATACCACTGTAATCCTTCACATATACCGTCACCTGTGGTTCGGGATAGTTCGTCCCCGTTTCTATTATGATTAAATCTTCAAATCTTTTATACTCAACCGTCCACCCCGTTGTCGGCATTAGTGAACTGATCGGCACATACAACTTTCCGCCTAACAGTCTTGGAGTTCTCTCCAACATAAGATGTCCGTCACCATATTTTGCCAACCTATTATCTGCCTCGTATTCAAGCTGAATGTCACCTATGTTTAATCTATATCCTCTTGCCTCACCGCCTGCTATTTTTGCAATGTCTTCTATTGCAATGCTCGGATATTCGTCAACAAGCATAATAGGGCATTTCGTTTTTTGACCGTCAAAACTTACCGTCATTATTGTTGTACTATCAGGAGCATCTATAAATGGTTCATAAACGATAGACTCACAAAGTGGAATAATCTCATTGCTGTTATTACAAACAAACATTTTCCTCTCAACATTTTCCGCTTTTTCAGTCAAATTGGTTCTGTATATTGAATTTGCATCAAGCTCAGCACATTGCACTGATACTAACATCCCATTGTCATAGTCATAGTCTGCTATCACTATAAATGCTTTCTGATCTGCACAGAACGCCGCACTATCAACTCCTAATGCCGCAAATAATCCTTCTCCGTTTTTGTATTCATTGTCTGACTTATATACAACTTTTTTCGCATCCGATATTCCCACAGGATATAAATTGTTACCTATATCCTGTCCAAAAGCAATATCCCCAGCGCTCTTATTTAAGTTGTATGCTATTTCTCCGCTTGCAAATCGTTTTGCTGACGCTTGTGTTCCTCGCGGTGTATTTATAACGGTTGTTTCATTTATCTTTGTACAATCCGATAGATAATAACTATTTTCACAATTAATAAATACACTTTCATCTGAATTTGCAAACGCATTTGCCGTATTGCCCATGCTGATGATTAAGCCATAATTATAGCTGCTTTTAATTTTTAAAACACTATTCCTGCCAACATATCCAACGAAGCCTGCCGCACTATTACATGAAGAATAAATATTTGCAAGATTTGCACAGTTCTTTATGATTACACCTTGCTCCGCAGCATCTATATTTCCAATAAATGCAGCAGCATTGTTTTCTGCTCTCACTGTTCCATCAAGCGTAAGATTTTTTATGACGACACCATTTTTCGCCGATTCAATCAGTGAATTACCATGCAATGTAATCTTATGGTTATTTCCGTCTATTACCCCCTCAAAATTAATCAACTGTGGTGTGTTTCTGTTAAATTCAATATCAGTCATAAGCTTTGCGCAGGCTGAAGGATTTGTGCTGTTCACTATATCAGCATAATTCTTGTAATCTGTAATAGTATTAATGAAATATGTGTTTTGTTCTGCTTCATCAGAATCAAATTCGGTATATTCCACAATCGGTTTCCAATATACTCCGGCTCCGGTCATGTTTGTTCCGCAATCTACCTCATGATATAGCATATCACCTTTGTTTACATGAAGATTTGTTACCTTGTATGTCTGATTGCCATATCCATTATAGCATGCGTTATCAAATACCCACTGCATCTTTTGACCATTATTGTCTATTAATATTTCGTCATTAAGTCTTAATGTTGCAGTTACATCACTACCGTTAGGATTCGGTCCGTTTCGATAGACCACATCATCTTGCACTGACAAGTTTATGTTTCCCGAATAAGGCGCTTTCCAACAAAGAACTGCCGGTGTATCATAACCCGGACTTATAAAATGCTCGTTCACATACGCCCCGTCTAAGCTGTACTGATTTCCATCCCATTTAAGATATGTATATTTATTACTTTCTTTATTTCTTTTTAAATAGAACCACCCATTATAGCCTTGTACCCCATTACCATCCATGTATGCGTCTGCCTTTTTATAAATTGTCTGTGTTTTGTCGGGTATTGTTTCTCTTGCCGTATACGTTATAATAGGTTTCCAGTAAATTGCAGCGCCGGTATTGTTTGTTCCGCAATCTACCTCGTGGTATATCATATCTCCTTTATTAATGTGAAGGTTTGTCACAGTATATGACTGATTTCCAGAACCATTATAACATGTGTTATCAAATACCCACCGTGTTTCTTTACCGTTATCATCTGTTAAAATCTTATTATTCAACTTCATTGTTGCAATTACATCTTCTCCTGTCGGATATGGTCCGTCACGATACACAGTATTATCCTGCGCAGTTAAGGTTACAGTTCCTGTATACGGTGCTTCCCAGCCAATAACAGCAGGTGCAGCATAACCGGGTACTATAAAATGTTCATTTATGTTTCCTCCGTCCAAACCTTTAAAATGATTGTCCGTCCATGTCATGTCTATGTATGCGCCCTTACTGTCCTTGTACATAAAATACCAGCCGTCTTTGCCTTGCTTTCCGTTACAAGACGAATAGACATCTGTTTTTTTATAAATAGGTAATGTTACTGACGCAAATACACTGCCAATAGTTATAATTTGTATAAGTGCCGACAAAACAATTAGATTGAAAAAAATCCTTCTATAAATATACTTTTTCATATGACACCATTCTAATTCTATAATATTTTACTTTATTGAGTACGGTATAGCTATATTTTCACCTATTATATTGATGTTTTTAATATTATTTTCATCAACATCGCAGGCTACAATATTTATTACCGCAGAAACATTTTGTTTGTAGTCAAAATTCAAGCCGTCAATCATTTTAATGCTGGAGTTGCTTATAACAACTGGTTGAGTAGCTTCATTAAGCGGTTTATCAGCTTTTATTGTGTTGTTTAGCATATAAAGTCCTGTTACAGAATTTATATTTATTGAACCGTACATGCTTGGTACATCTATTGTGTTATTTTCAATCAACACTCCATCTATACAAGCCTGTTCACCAAGCTGGGCATTCCACGAATATATTTTCAGCGGAACATACTTTGAACTGATACCCTCGCCGCTGACAGTATTGTTTCTGAATGTAAGCGCAGACGGCACAAGTCCCTCGTTGCTCGTTCCGTGAATTTCATTTGCAGCTTCCAATGCCGCTCCAGAATTATTTTCCATAATGTTATTTTCAACTATAGAACAAGCCGATCTTATGATATACGCATGACGTCTTGAATTTTTAAATGTACTGTTCTTTATAATATTTCCTTTATTTGCCGAATCAAGATTATACATAGAGGTAGGAGTATTGGATGTTTCTTGTGAAAGCACTTTATGCACCTTACGGTCAACTGTCAGTCTATAGCCGCCGTCTTCCTTCTTTTCTATTTCCTTTAGAAATGCAGTTCCAACAATTTCATGATTAGACGTATTAAAAAATTTTATCTCATCCCCTACAGAACAGAACATATCTCTTGATGTCTCATAAGTATAATCATTAATTATTTTCGTTATTTCACCACTGTATGTTTGAGTATTTATAAGATCATCAAATGAATTACCAAACTCACAATTATCAATAATAACTCCAAATCGATTACTTCCTAAATGGATTCCGTCTGCGCTTGATGTTATAATCGCACCCGGGGCTAATGACATTTCACAATTTCTAAATATTATTCTTCCACAATTATTTGATATAGGCGCTAACATAAGTAAAGAATTTGTAGTTTTCACTCCTTCAAAGGTTACATCTTTACTGTAACTTACGGTCAAAAGATCAGGGCGTCCGTATTTGTTATATTCTCCGAAATCATATGAATTCCAGCGGCTTTTAAACGGCAAGCGGTCTCCTTTTTTTATAAGCGGACAATATGTTTCGATTGAATCCCTGAATACAACCTTGTATTCCCTGCCCTGTACCTTTTCCACAGAATTTATCATCAATGCGTCAAATGGCATAAATCCGGGAATTTCTTTTTCCGCATTCATAATATTAGCAAAAATCCACGGTCCGTCAGATGGGTTTGAACAATAATAATGCGCCCATTCATCATCTGCCGGAAGAGGACTGTCCTCCGGAATATCTATATATATGGCATTTTCCTCCGCACTTGTTTCTTTAACCGTTCCCCAAATTATTACTCTTTCATCATACTTAACATTCAGATTTCTTACTTTAATATTTGTACAATCCTCAATATTTATAAGACTATTTGTCGGTCTTTCAAACAATATTGTACTTCCGTTGCCCTCAATAGTAAAATTATTTATATTATCTAAATCAAAGAGCGCAAATGCATCTTGCTTTTCATTTATTTTATATGTTTTCCCTGCTTCAAATTCAAGCTTAGACGGTGTCCCCTGTTCTGCCAGCGCAGCAGCCGCTTTAAATGCAGCAAGAACCGCATCTCTGTCATATATGTTTCCATCACCTACAGCGCCATAATCCTTCACATATATCGTCACCTGCGATTCAGGATAGGTTGTTCCTGTTTCTATCGTAATCAAATTATCAAATCTACGATAATCAACAGTCCATCCCGTCGTCGGAAGAAGTGAATTCAACGGAACATATAATTTTCCGTTCACGCTTTTGGGACTTCTGTCTAACATTAAGTGTCCATCACCATAACCTGCAAGACGACTGTTCTCCGTGTATGTCAATTTTATATTGCCTATCATCAGTGAGTTTCCATTTGTTTTACCACCTATTACGTTTGCCAGATTATTTATTTCCATACTCGGATATTCATTTACAAGAACTATAGGATAATTATATTCTTTTCCATCAAAGGTTGTTGTTATATTATCAAGATACTTAATCGTTTCTTCTTGACTGATACCATTAAAATCAACCTCAATCTTTCTTGGTTCATATACCGGTTCATCAAAATCCTTTATGGAAACATTTTTTCTTAAAATCAAGGTTCCATGAGTTGATGTATCGATTTGTGGTGAGCCGGATTTAACATTCCAAGTATACAGCGTTCTTGCAAAGCCTATCATTTTGGAAGCGTTTGCCAGAACATCAAAACCCATTTCCATATTTTCATGAGGTGTCACTGTTTTAAAAGGAAACGACAACTCGGCAATGTAATAATCATCCGATTTTTTTGCCGCGCCGTTCATTTTACCGACATCATAATTACTTGCCGTTAAGGCAGAATCAAATCCAATACGAAGCTGGTAATCATCATCAAAATACTTTGTTGTACGCATGCAATTCTCATCGATAAAAAATTCAACAGAATCATTTTCCCACGGAGAGGAGTCCATATTACTGAATTGTTCCGAATAAACTTTAGCAAGAATATATATATTCTTATCATCCCAAAGGACTTTAAACCACCCTTTATAAAATGTATTATCTCCTCCCAAAATATTATCTAATACATTATAGTTTGTACTATTCCAGATATTATCTATTTCTCCGTCGATAACAGGTGTTCCATATGCCGCTTCTGCTACTTTAACTTCCGTCTTTTCGCTAATATCCTGCTGTTTCGCAAAAGCCGAAGCTGTGCAAACAAACATTGCCAGCATTAAAATCAGCGCGGTAATCTTCTTATTCAAATAAACCACCTCCCAGCTCTAACTGTGTCCGAATCTCACATTCTTCGGGATATCCGTAAAATACCGATATTCCGTCATAAAGTATTATCATTTTATCTGCCGCCCAAAAAAGTGATTTTCCCGCCAATTTTGCGGCATCTCTTACAGGTATCTTGTCATCATTTGTGTACTGTTCTAAAATTACGGTTGACTTATTACCGAATACTTTTTTTACATCAGATTTTGCTATATAAGATGTCCCATTATTCACCGTAATATTAACATTTCCAACACTTGTACCATTATTACAAAGTTTACCTGTAGTTGTATCAATAATCATGCTGTTTTTTAGTTTCCATTTGGTTGTTTCAGAAAGCACATCACCCTCGACATACATAAGCTTTACATCTGTTATATCAACATTGTCGTTCCAGTCGTCTCGCCATTTATTAAATACAAATGTCAGTGTGTCTCCGGATTTTACCTTTGCCATTGCATTTATATTATTAAGGAAATAGACTTCATCATATTTATCATCCCATCTCAGCGATTGCTCGCTTCCTACGCGGTTTGACCAAAGAATACGCCCGTTTAAATAGATTTTTGTCAAAACACCATCAGAAGCCGAATCAATATTGAGCAGTCCACCTAATTTCAAAATACCGTCCTCCGGAAGTTTTATATCAATAATTGCGTTTGTTGTTACTCCAGGTCCCACCTTTGTTTCACTTACATAATCTTTTTCTCCAGAAACTCCACTTTCCCATCTTTGTGATGCACTATTATATATCATAGGAACCTTAGAATATTTTTCACTGTATATCCCGACTTTATCAGTTTTTGATTTCTGAATGAACGAACTAAGCGAATATTCCTTCTGTACGGTATATTTTTCACCAGCACTTGTATCGCACGTCTTAAATAGTTTACCCATATATTTAGTCGCGTCACAAGTCCATTCGCATTTATTAAAACCACCGTATCCATTTACCGCTGCTTCTACATCAATATAATCGTCTTTTTCTGCAAAAACACCAATGTCAAGCGTATTTGTTTTCCCCGGAACAATCAGTTGTTTCCATATTTCTTCATCATTTCTGAATACTTTTATAATATTGCCGAAACCTGTCGCGCTATTTGATGTTACGGGAGCATAAACACGATATCTGCCCATCTCACCAATTTTAAATCTCTTTACAACTGAATATTTATCACTTGGCATTACTTCCTGATCACTTACAAATGCGACTCCATCATCAGCTATATATCCGTCTGCTGTTTCAGAAAATTCAAGTTCTTTCATTTCGCCGTCACACTTTTGAAAATACACCGGATCAAACTCATCTCTGACATATTCATTCGAAATATAGTTTACGCTCGGATACCATTCCGTAGCGTCATAGTAATTGTGTTGTCCACAATTAATCACAAAATGTAATTTATCTCCTACAGCAAGAGAAGCTGTTACATCATACTCCGCTAAAGCCTCATCGGAGTCTATACTTCCGCTCCAAATTACTCTGCTATTTTTCAAAATGTTAAGCTTTACGCCGTCTCCAAATGTCGAATCTCCTATATAATCAGGAGCTCTTTTTACGGTTCCCTTTAATTGAACAGTTCCTCTCATTGGCGAAACAAACATTATCTCATAGTCTGACGCTCCGCCGGGCGTTGCATAGACCGTAGTAAGCATTGGATATTCTCCGCTTTGAGATATCCACCTTTTGTTTCCGTTTGCTTCTACATTATAAATAAGCTCTTCAATCTGACCGCTTTTACTTTCACAGAAATAAAAACAATTAGCTCCCTGTGTTTCAGAAAATGCCGCCGTATACGAGGCTATGCTTGGACTATCCGCTGCAAAACTACATGTTGAACAGAAAATAACCAGCATTATCAATATACAAACAATTTTTTTCATGCCATACTTCCTTTCTGCCATTACGGCTATAGTAAAGTCAATCTTTTCTATTTAACACTGTATAAATTATGCTTTACTATTGGATTTATATTTTTACCATCGCCATTGATTATCATTAGACTAAGCTCACAATCCTTATAATCTTCATAAACAAAATCAATATCAAATGATAATATACATCCGCTTCCTTTGGAATTTCCGCCAACAAATGCAGCCTCAGAAAGTTTCACCATGGTACCGTTTTTATCATAGAACGCAAGATACGCGTTTGATTTCTTTTCAAGTATTCCTGCGTCATAAAAAAGACATTCAATACGATTACCATTGTTTATTTCAGAAATATTTAGTATTTGTTTATCATTCGCTGTAAATTTTGCCGTTTGGATATATTCAACCTGCGGCGTCCAAAACACAGCAGCGCTTGTTGGATCCTTTGCTGAAACGTCAAAGTATATCATATCTCCGCATCCAACATCTACCATAATATCATGTTTAATACCTTTACTTTCGTCTATCTGGTCACCCGGTATTGTTTCTTGCCAAATACTCTTGCCGTCTATTATTATTTTAACTGTTGTCGCGGCGCCTTTTCCTATTTTGAAGATGTTTGTTCCTGTTGTAAGTCTCACTTTTCCCGCCATAGGCGCTTTCCAGCCTATACATGCCGAAAGAGTAGGTTGAATTATTCCCTGCTGTGTTATAAAACTTGTCACATTGCCCGAATTATCCTTTGCTGCATAATAATTGTCAAGCCATGATAGTTCGTCATACTCTTCTGTTGTATTGTTATATTGCAAATAATACCATCCATCTTTGCTCTGTTGTCCAAATGAGGATTGCATACTAAATTTAAGATCAGAAGTTTCTATCAATTTGTTTGTATAAACATTTCCTTTTCTATATACTCCATTATCTGCTGTTCGGGGTACAGGATATTTGTCTTTTGGATCTGTAAGCTTTTGTCCAAAAGCATTACCAAGATTATATGTAACATCGCCGTTTGTAAATTCTTGTTCCGTTTTTGATATACTTATCTGTGGATTAACAGGGGTTCCGTTTGCTTTTGCACTATCCTTGAGATAATAACAATTTTCATAAATAATTTCTGATAACTCGTTAGAATTTACAAAGGGATTTGCACCGTTTTCATTACTTGTTACCGAGCCATAATTATAACTATTTTTAATACAGAGCTTGTCATTTTCACCTATCCATCCGACAAAGCCTGCCGCATTATTTCCTGATGCTTTTATTACTGCTGCATTTCCGCAATTTTCTATCATTATATTATTATTTGCATCAACATCGGTATTGCCGATAAATGCCGCTGTATTATTACTGCCGTTTACACTTCCGTCAATTATGAGATTTTTTATTATAACTTCACCTTTTGCCTTTTCTATAAGCGTATGTCCTTTTAGAGTAAGCTTGTGATTATTACCATCGATAGTTCCCGTATACTCCTCAATAGGTCTTGTATTTCCACTCGCCTTAACATCAGCCGTAAACTTTGAATATATTGGTTTATCTGTTGTAGCTATAACGTCTGCAAGCGCATTAAGACCATCTGTCGAATCTATCAGATATGGGTTCTCCTGACTGCCATCTCCCTCAAGATGATATGGCTCCATATATGTATACGTTATAATTGGTTTCCAATAAATACCAGCACAGCTATTGAACTCTCCACAGTCCACCTCATGATATAATATATCACCTTTGTTTATCTGCACATCCGTTATTGTATAATTTTGATTACCAATACCATTTTTACAATTTTTATCAAACACCCATCGTGCTTCCTGTCCATTATTAAGCTTTAATATTTCATCATTCAGCTTTAATGTGGCAATACTATCTCCACCATTCGGATGTGAATCGACTCTATACATTGTGTTATCGGTAAGACTAAGAGTCACAATTCCGCTATACGGCGCCTCCCATGCCAATACTGCAGAAGTATTATAGTCAGGATTTATAAAGTGTGTATTAATATTTACGCCCGTTCCAAATTGTGTTCCTGTCCATTCCAATTCTTTAAGTTTACCTGCACTGCCGTTTCTGAAATAATAATACCAACCATCATAACCTTGCTGCCCATTACATTCACTGAATGCGTCAACTTTTTTAAATACTGTTTTTCTTTCAGTATCAGGCTCCGGCGTTGCGGTAGCCTCTGGAGTGGCTGTTGGCTCTATCGTTGGTGTCACTGTCGGGTCAGGCTTTTCTGCATCAAAATCTGTATATTCAACAACAGGTCTCCACCATATCGTCGCAGCACCGGGATTTAACCCGCAATCTACTTCGTGATACAATATATCGCCTTTGTTTACATGCACATTCGCTATTGTATAATTTGTTTTACTGTTGTTTTCATTTTTTGTTTTATCAAATACCCATTCCGCATCCGTTCCATCATCTTTCTTTATTTTTTCATTATTTAGCTTTATTGAAGCAACAACATTATCTCCGCCATCATAGGAAGAAACTCTAAACATATCATCTGTCATCTTAAGCGTTACCGTTCCGCTGTAAGGTGCCTTCCATGCCAATACTGCAGAAGTATTATATTGAGGAGTCATGTGAATAAAACTAATAGTAGGAGTGCCTCCTTTCCCAAAACTAGCCTGTTCAACGCTCTCATCCCACGGAAGCTCTGTAAGTTCTCCGCTGTCACCATTTTTGCTATAATAATACCAGCCGTCATATCCCTGCTGTCCATTACATTTCCCTATTGATTCCGTCATTTCGTATCTTGTTTTCTTCTCAGATACTGATGTTTCGTCTGCTGATACACTCACTATGCCACCCATACATTGCACTGCAGTGACAACAGTCACCATAATCGTTACTGTCTTTCTTAATAAATATCCTTTCAAGATTCATTCACCTCACTCATAAACAACTAATATTCTTGTGTTATTGTTTGCTCCCACAGCTGCAAAAACACTATTACCTCTTTCTATATCATTAAAATTAATTTTTTCATACTGTCTTCCTGTCCATTTGTATATAGCTTCCGATGTATTTCCTATATATTTACTTCCTTTTGAAGTGGGTCCCGAATATTCATCTGGCTTTCCGCTGACAATAACATTTGATTCTGAAACAAATACAGACTGTCCATAAATACATCGCTGACTACTGTTAGCTGTATCAAAATCTATAAGAACCGGTGAATAATAATCTGTATCTTCCAAAGAATGCTGTATCCACATATCATCACATCGTCCCTTGCTATCCCAATGCACCTGAACAATATCTCCAGGTCTCACCTTCCGTAAACTTTGCAAATCATAATTTTTTATTCCTTTTTCTTCATCCACTATCGCTATTTTAGCGTTTATTGTTGACGCTTCTGATAATTTAATAGATTTAAGCTCACCTCTTTCATTCCAACCCTGTATCTGATAGTTTTCTTCTCCTTCTTCCTCGTCATAAAACATATCTACTTCGTTAACTGCTATCATTTCGTGACCTGCTCCAATAAGATTACCACCAGTACTATAGGCATATCTTATTAAAATATATTTGACTCCGCCATTTTCTGCAACATCATATAACGATACCTCATAATTATTTTTATTTGAGACAAAATCCGATTGTAAAACCCATAATAGTCCATTATTGTTCATTATTTGTTTATAACTATCATCTTCTTTGGATATGTTTGGTATATAGAATATTTTTGCATCAGGCTCTACAAAATATCTATCATCTAAAACTTTATCATGAGTACACAACATAGTACGTTCATCATCCAACGAAAATTTTTGAGCATCATATCCCTGCTCCGGTAAAATTATTTCTTTAAGTTCACCATCTACTTCTGAATACTTAATAAGCCCCTGCATATTTAATTTTTCTTTTATTTCATTGCTAATATTTTGTATTTTTATCTTTTTAGAATTTATACGTATTGAATCCTTAACCTCAAACTTTTTAAATTTCCTTTGTTCATCAAACAACTTAATCCAAATAGCATCACTTCCATCATCCTCTGTGTATATTGAGCTATCTATAAGAAATGCAACCTGTTCTCCTCCGCTACGGCTATCTAAATATGCAATATTCCCTCTTGAATCAAGGTAAAACACTCCCGATATTCCTGCTTCTATCTTAGGAATTTTGTTTTTACTTTCCAGATTCTTGCAATAGCTGCTTGTTATATATTCTTTTTCTCCAATAGTCACGCGAAATTTGTTATCATTAGAATCTTTATGTATTGATTTTATAGTTCCTTGTATTTTCTGATTACTTATTCTACACTTTATTACTTTTTCATTATCATCATTTTCAGAGATTGCTATCAACAGCACATCATCTTTATTTATATCGCTTAATTTTACTTCGCCGCTGTCATTGTAAATACGATAAAAGCTATCACTCAATTTCAGTTGCTTTTCATCGAATTGGAATGATATTTTCTCCTCTTCTTCATTTACTGAATATGCAACCCGAGTGATATACTCTGTAACAACAACAACTTCATATACATTATCGTCATCATTATCAATAAACTTTATATCAGCCATATCTAAATACGGCAATCGCTCCAGCTTTTCGCCACTTATATGGTCAACCGCTTTGCCATTATAAATCATATCATAGGTTACATCCATATTAATATTGCGCTTACGATTATTTTGATCATAATATCTAACTTTGATTTCATCAACATCTATAATATCTTCATCAGTAACGGTTATCATCTTATTTTTTGATGTTTCTTGAATATATAATATTTTGCCTACCGAGTCTCCTTTTGGAATTTCAACATAACATTCCACATTACATCCCAAATAATCATCTGTCAAATGTTTATCATCACAATGTATTTCTGTTCCAATCTTTACATTTCCTTCTCCAAGACCGTTATCACGATTAAGAGATGTAGCTTCATTTTGACTAATAATACCTTTTACTCGATAAATATTACGTTTTTCAGTTAAAAAAGTATATCCTTCAACTGTTTTATAATTTATATTATTTCCTACGGATCCCGCTATTTCCAAAACATCTGCATGTAATGCTGTATATATTATATTTGCCACATCTATACGACGGGAAATATTTTCATTTGCAACAGCCTTTCCTTTAAGTAAACCAAGCATATTGCCTATGGTTATATATCCACCCGGATAGCCACCTTGAGATTGTGCGGCAGCATCTCCGCCTAAAGCAGTTACAAAGGTTTTAATAAGCTGTATATTAGTAACATAATCATCAGGTCCAAATTTCTCATTATCATAACCTGACATGTAACCGTTACGAATCGCTGTCTCAATATATGCACGGTCATAATCACTTACATCTGTAAAATGAGGTGAAGCATCTTTTGTTTCGCTAATATTAAACATCTTACAAATAATTTTTGCAAGCTCGCTCCTTTTAACTGGCATTTCATCCCAAAAAAATCCGGTTTCTGAATCAATCTCCATTAGTCCAAGTGCTTCTAAAAGTTTAACTATTTTTGTGTCTGCGCTGTCTTTAAAAGTTTCTGTACTATTTGCTGCTTCTATACGTGGGACAGATATCATGGAGATTAGAAGCAAAACTGCCATACAAAATGATAGTAATCTATATTTCATTTATTTTCCCTCCCTGATTATATACCGAATTTTTCCATACACCTATGAATTATGACTGCCGCTTCTGCACGTCTTGCATTTTTCTTAGGCGCAAACATATTATCACCAATACCACTTATAATGTGGTTTCCCGAAAGCACTTTTATTGGATATTTTGCATATTCGGATATGTCATTATCATCTGCAAAAAGCTCTCCAACATCTGATATTTCAATGCCCATTTTTTCTATCGTCCTATATACTATTGCCGCCATATCTTCTCTTGTTATATTAATTCCAGCTCCAAACTCGTCATCTGATAACCCATAAATAATTCCCATTTCTACTGCACAGCAAACATATGGTGCAAACCAATCTCCTGAATGTACATCATTAAATGACACACTTGCTTGGTTAGTGCCAAGGTTGAAGGCTCTGCAAATTAGTGTGACAAATTCCTCTCGAGTTATATTTCTGCCTGGTTCAAATTTTTCATTAGAAATTCCTTTGACTATTCCTTTTGCATTAAGCTCCTTAATTGCATCGGCAGCCCAATCATATCCTGCAAGATCATTAAAAGTATCACTTTTATTATCTTTAATGTTTCCTTGAATTAAACTGTTGTTAGTTGCAGAAGGAATAGTTATCTGAAATCCCGTTCCTGAGCCACTTCCTCCACTTGAGCCACTTCCTCCACTTGAGCCACTTCCTCCTCCAGAACCATTTCCTATACCAGTTCCGCTTTTTGCTTTAATTAAAGCATCATTTACAACCTGAATAAATGTTTTTATGTCACTAAAATTTGTTTGGGCTGACTGCCTTTTAACGTCGGCCATTGCTGCATCTAAAATATTAGTATTGGTTTCATTTTTAAGTTGATTCATTTCATTTTCCAAAATATCTGTATTTGATAAAATCAGTTCGTTTAATTCCATATAATGAGTAGTGTTTGCAAACCTTAAAAACATACTGTTTCTGATTGCTTTATAGAATTCACCATAGTCATTAAAGCCTCCCTTAGGCATGTTTGAATATACATTTGTAGCTATCCATTCCTGATCCTTAGCACTTAGTTTGCTAAATCGTTCAGTATTTGCTATCGCATTTTTTTTGACAAACAAAGCTTTTGAGTTAATATCGAACTCATATATCAAATCTTTTAATTCTATAGCATTTGCCCTATTTGCGAGAACTGTATAAATTGAACCATTAGCAATTTCAACCACATTTTCTGTCGTTACAGAAGACTTATAACTATTTGCAGAAATATTAATTTTATTCTTTGTTGTCAAATCCTGTTTATTATATAAGTCCAATTGCACACCCATATTATTATATATTTTTATTGAATCCTCATCAGATGTCATAAAGTCCAAAATTCCCTTACTACTTTTAATCATTTCATTTATACTTTCAGTTTTCTTTGTCTTATTGAAATACGGCAATTCAAACGAAACTACTGGCACATCTTCATCAGCCTGAAATAAAACTTCCATTTCAAATAAATCGGCAGAAATTTCTTCATCATAGAATTTAATATTGTTTCTGAAGCTACCCTCTGCATCAGGTGTAATAATCCTCATATATCTTATGTCTAAAGGATTTTCCTTGTTTCTCGCCATAATCGTAATCGGTCTTTTATCAGAAAAACTTCCTTCATAAAATAGAGTCTGATCCTTTATTTCACATCGGGAAATGTTTAATTTCGAATCGGCGGAATACCCTAATGCTTGAAAAGGCGAAAAAATCAATAATGACGTTGATATTAACATAGTTAACACAATCAATCTTTTTGTTGACATACTCATCTTTAATAGTCCTCCCTATTTATTTTAGTACATATTCCCTAATTGTACCTTTAAATCTATATATTAATTATAACTTTTTAACAGAGAATACACAAGTGATAAAAATATGGTGTTTGGGGGGGTAATTACATAATACTGCTTTTAGTAAAATATAAACAACTTTGAATTTCAATAGCATCTATTCTCTTAAATCCAAACTACCGTTTGGGTGAAACTACGCTAATGCAAGGATACTATCTGTATTTTTAAGCTTTTTCTATCTATTTATTGTTATTGAATATTACCCATATATAAATTCCAATCGCTATTACAATAGAGAGTACAAAAATTAACAGAATCTAATATATCATACTAAAATCTTCCTTGTTCAAGAGCAACAATTTTTACAGGGAGAATATCCTGAATTTACAGCGTCCGCGCGGCTTTTAAATTAAACACGGTTTTTCTCTGCCGGAAGTGTATGACAATCGGGACGGTGAAATTTCTTTGAGTTTTTATTGCCGATATAATTTCCCTCTTCATATTCTACCGCCGTTTCGTTTGTCTGTATATCCTCATTCTTTACGGTGGTAACAGTAATGTTATCGCCGTCGCTTATCATAATTATATCGCCTTGCAGGTCTGTTCTGTACACCTGCACATCTGCGTCCCTTAAACGGATCAAAACGGCTTCCGTAGGGTGTCCGTATAAATTATCTTTCCCGACGGATATAACCGCATATTCAGGCATTACCTCGCGTAAAAACGGATATGATGTTGATGTGTCCGAGCCGTGATGACCGACCTTGAGAACATCAGATTTTAATAATCCTCTGTCTAACAGCGTTTGTTCTTCCTCACGCTCCGCGTCGCCCGTAAATAGAAAAGACTTATTTTTGTGCGTTACCTTTAAAATAATTGATGTGTTATTGAGATTATCCGCATTATCAGGGCAAGCAAGAATTTCTACCCTTGCGCTTCCAAACGGAAAACTCTCGTAATTTTCAGGGTGCATTATTTCTGTATTTTGGTCTGCCGCCTTTCGCTTGAAATTCTGATATGCCTTGCTGTCCGCCTCCGCAGAAGGAGCATATACTGCGCTAACGGGCATTACGGAAAGCGGAGCGGACAAACCGCCGACGTGATCTTCATGCGCGTGAGTGCATACCATATAATCTATGTTATCAATATTCAGCTTTTTAAGATAAGCGACAATCAAGCTGCTGTCTGCAACATTTCCGCCGTCAATCATCATTGTATCATCACCGCATTGTAATACTGCCGCGTCCGCTTGCCCGACATCTATAAAATGTACGGTTAATTCTGATACAGGTGTTTCGGTAGGGCTTTCGGTAGGCTGTACGGTTACAACAGGTGTCGGCTCAATCGTGGGTGGTGGAACGTTAGATGTTGATGTGCAACCTGTAATTAGACACAAGACACAAGCTAATATTACCGCAAATACTGAATTTCTTTTCATAAGCAACCACCTCACATATTTTAATTTATATTATTACTTATAAATTTTTTCTTTTAATTCCTCTATTCTGCGGTGTTTATAACTTGTCGCCATACTCTCAATACAATTCTTTTTAAGTTCTTCTATATACTGTTCAAAATGCGTGTTTATATCTTCATTGTTTAAGATTAAATTTGAGATAAATAAAAAAATTGTACTGCTAACTTGTATTGGAATTTGTGTTGATACCATATATATAAAACGAGTAAGTATAATTTCCTCCGCCTTATTGGGATTATATGGGCTCATTTCCTCAATTTTTTTCTCTATTGCTTCCTCAACTGTTATACCTTGCAATTTGCTATATTCTTTTATTTTCATAGCAAGGGGCGCTAATTTTACTTTGATTTTTTCCCCGTAACATATTTTAGGCGGTATTTCCATATCTTTATCCGATTTGGCACTGCTCACGTTAATTGTTTTAACGATGTCATTATATGTCATTTCAAGCGTTTCAAAAGCATTATCTATACTAAATTCATCGTTTATTGTACAGCATATAAGCAGGGATATAAGAGAAAAAATAAGCTCGTTTTGCTGTCTGTTATCTAAATTGTCTATACATACTATTACATACCATAATAGTATGATTGCCGCGTCAAAAGGAACTTTGTTAATTGCGCAGCATAATACCCGATTTAACATTATCTCAACAGACAAGTTATCAATCACGCTAAATTCGTTAAAAAAATCTACTGTTTTGTTTGTTGGTTTGAATTTTAATTCTTTCATTTTGTTTTACTCCTTTTTTATTATTTCATCTTCAATAATTATCCAAACATATAATTACATTAAACCATTTATAATATATATAATCCGAAAGTATTATTTGGTCAATCTAACAGTTGTTTTAAATGGTAAAAAAATATGTTAAAATTTATACAAGCAATTCTTATTAAGGTGGTGTTTTATTTGGATTTTGATTATGCTACAATAGGTAAACATATACAACAATATCGTTTTGAACTTGATAAAACCCAAGAAGAAATTGCAGAAAAGGCAAATATAAGCAAAAATTACTTATCTAAAATTGAAACAGGTAAATCCGCCGGTCGATTAGATAAATATTATAGTATTGCAAAAGCATTAGGCGTAACTATTGATATGTTGATAGATAACACATCAAATAGAGCTTCTTCCGACAACCAGCTATTCTATAATCAACTACTATCGTTAATTTCTTCTTTATCACTTAATCAGCGAAAAATGTTGATTGAATTTATTGAATTACTCCGTAATCACAACGGGGAATACTTGTAAGACAAGGTTTTATTTTAAGAGCCAATTGAACCGACCCCCAAAAGTTAGACCAAAAATCTAACTATTGGGAGGTCGGTTTTT
>ERZ824473.2725-NODE-2725-length-19622-cov-3.835744_pt1 | contig 19622 bp, 17 predicted proteins | sample MGYA00519874_ERZ824473 | MGnify/ENA primary metagenome ERZ824473 (study PRJEB31778, sample SAMEA3449151) | human gut metagenome | biome: human gut; feature: human-associated habitat; material: faeces | place: United Kingdom | collected 2010/2012 ... | reverse complement strand
GCAGATCCCCCAGCTCCTCCTTCAGCAGGGCCGGATCCTCCCGGTCAATGGCCTCGGCGGCCTCATAGGCCTCCTCCAGCAGACTGCGCCGCAGGGAGGCGTGAGTCTGCACCCGATCCCAAGGACAGCCGTCCTCTGACCGCAGCAACGCCACGATGCGCAGCAGATCCGAAAGACCGTAATGCTCCTTCCTCTCAAAATCTATCATATTTACGCTCCTATTGCAAGACTTTTCGTCATTTGTGAGAGATCCTTAAAAAAATCCAGATGGTTTTCGCCGCTTTTTGGCGGCAAAAACGGCACACAGCTCCTCTCGGCGCACTGCCCCCAGCAGCAGGACGAGACCGCCGTACACCGCAGCGGCTGCCGCTACGGCTCCCAGCACGGCCAGCGGCAGGGAAGCCCGGTGTACCAGCATCCGGTAAAAGCCGGAGGCCGTCACCGCCATGGCCCCCACTGCCACCAGCGTCCGGAGAGGAACGCCCCAGCGAAAGACTATCCCGGTGGTGCGTCCCACCGCCAGTAGGTTCATCCCCGCAATAAGCGCATAGCAGAGCAGTGTTCCCACGGCGGCGCCCCGGATGCCCCAAGCGGGATCCGACACCAGCCGGTAGCTGACAGCGATCTTCACCGCCCCGCCGGTGAGCAGCGTTACCACCGAGATGTGCTCGTGACCCCATGCCTGCAAAATACCGCCGGAGACCACCATCAGGCACACGCACACGGCAGCCAGCCCCAGCACCCGCAGGTGATGGGTGGCGGCAGCGGCGGTCTGCACCTGAGCGGGGTACAGCAGCCGCAGGACAGGCCCCGCCAGAACGGACAGCCCTATCCCCGACGGCAGCGCCAGCAGCAGCGCCATCCGCAGGGCGGTGCGGGTGTGGCGGCGGGCCGTCCGCCGGTCGCCCTGTCCCAGCGCTCCGCTGATGGCCGGCACCAGACTGACGCTGATGGGATAGAGAAAGGAGGGCGGCAGGGAGAACAGCGTCAGGGCGAAGGCGTACTCCCCGTATTGCCGGTTGGCCTCCTCCAGCCCCAGCCCCAACCGGCTCTGGAGGGCATCCATGGCCACGGACTGATCCAGCAGGGTGATGAAGCTCATGCCTCCGGCCCCCAGCGTAATGGGAACGCCGATCTTCAGCAGCTGACCCAGCACCTCCCGCCGGGAGGGTGGAGCGTCGCTGCCCATGCAGGAGGGCAGCCACCGCAGGGTCAGAACCAGCAGCGCCAGCAGTGAGCCTACGGTCACACCTGCCATGGCCCCGGCGGCCCCGATCTCCGGGGAGACGCCCCGGACAGTCAGGAGATACCACGTAAGGCCCAGCCCCACCACCAGCTTCCCGGCGGATTCCACCACCTGACTGACGGCGGTGGGCAGCATCTGCCCCTGCCCTTGGGTGTAGCCCCGGATGGCGGACAGCAGACACACCGCCAGCAGCGCCGGGGCCAGTACCCGGATGGAGGGGGCCGCCAGCTCATTGTGCAGCAGGCCCGCCAGCTGCCGGGGAAAGGTCAGCATCACACCGCTGCCCACCAGCCCCAGCGCCAGAAATAACGCCAGCGCCACATGGAAAATGCGCCGCTGCCGCCGGGGTCTGCCCCTGCTCTGGGCGATGAGGCGGCTCATGGCCAGCGGCAGACCGGCGGTGGAGAGGGTCAACAGCACGCCATAGACGTTGTAGGCCGCCTGAAAGCAGCCCATGCCCCGGCTCCCCAGCAGGTTGCCCAGAGGGATCTTATACAAGGCCCCCAGCAGCTTGCTGACCGCTACCGCCGCCGTCAGCAGGGCGGCACCCCCCAGAAAGCCCATGTACCCTCCCGTCCGGGGATGCTCATCCCCTCATGTTCTCATGGAATTGACGGAAGGCGGAGAGATTTTCCTCCAGCTTTTCGCTTCTCTGGATGTATTCTGTGGGGTACTTGGTGTGAAATACCCGCTCGATGCGCTGATGCACCGGATCCACCATCTTGGTGGACCCACCGGCCCCCAGCGAGAGGATGCTGTGCAGCTCCTCCATGATGTAGATATTATACAGCCCCTCGGCTCCGGATATGCACCATCCGGTGTTTTCAAAGCTGCCGGACATATATTTTTGCCGGTACAGGTAGTAGGGGTGGAAGTCCGCCTGCCGGAGGGCGGCGTTGGCGTAGTCCAGCATTTCCCCCACCGCCTCCGCCGAGGGGATGGTGAAGTTCTCCAGCAAAATGCGGCTTCCCTTTTTTAGGCTCAGGGTATGGACGGTGATGTTGTCGGCCCCGTAGGACAGGCACTTGTCCAGCGTCCGCCGGAAGCCCTCCGGCGTGTCCTCCGGCAGTCCGGCGATCAGATCCATGTTCACATGGGGAAAGCCCATGCCGGTGGCCAGTGCCATGGCCTCCTCCACGTCACGGGCCGTATGGCGGCGGCCGATGGCGGTGAGGACGTGATCCTCCAGCGACTGGGGATTGACGCTGATGCGGTCTACGCCGTGATCCAGCAGCACCTGCAGCTTCTCCCGGTCGATGGTGTCCGGTCGTCCGGCCTCAATGCAGTATTCCACGCAGCCCGACAGATCGAAGCTGCGATTCAGGTGGGTCAGCAGCCGGTCCATCTGATCGGCGGAGAGGGTAGTGGGAGTACCGCCCCCCATGTAGAAGGATTTGATGTGCAGCCCCGTCTCCTCCACCATTCGGGCGGCGTCGGTGATCTCCCGGTGCAGCACCTCCAGATACGGCTCCACCAGTCCCAGCGTCCGCTCCACGGACTGGGACACAAAGCTGCAATAGGCGCAGCGGGTGGGGCAGAAGGGGATGCCAACATACAGGGAGATATCCTCCGGGCGCAGGTCCGCCTTGGCTCTGCGGGAGGCCTCCGCCGTCTCGATACACAGGCGCCGGCGCTCCGGCGAGACGAAGTAGGTGTCCCGCAGGACCCGGTCCACCTGCCGCTCCGTCATGCCCTCCTCCAGCATCCGGGAGGCCAGCTTGCCGGGGCGGATGCCCGTCAGCGCCCCCCAGCTGGGGGTGATGCCGGTGATCTCCCGTGCCGCCTTGAAGAAGCTTAGCTTCACCGCCTTCTGGCGAAGGCGCTCCGCCTCATACTCCGTCAGCTGCGGGTCCACGGCGGTCCGGGAGATGCCACGGGCCGTCCGGCCGTGGTAGGTGATGGTGGTGACGGCGGTGTTATAGCGGGGGGAGCGGCTCAGCGTCACCAGCGCATGATCCTCCCCATCCTCCGCCGGCTCATAGACCGGCCGTTCCTCCGGGAAAAAAGCCAGCAGACTCTGCTCCACGGCGTACCGGTCGTCGTGACCACGAAAGATCAGCTTCATGGCACCCCTCCGTCACAGGGAGAGCCGCCGGGTCATAAAGGGGTTCACCCGGCGCTCATAGTCCAGCTCCGTGGCCCCCTCATGGCCGGGATAGACCTTGTAGTTGCCGGGCAGCGCCGCCAGCCGGTCCAGCGAGGCCAGCATGGCCTTGGGGTCGCCGCCGGCGAAGTCTGTGCGGCCGCAGGAGCCACGGAACAGGGTGTCGCCGGAGAACATCACGTCCCCTACCAGCAGACATACGGAGCCCTGGGTGTGGCCCGGCGTCTCCATGACACGGATGGTGAGGCTGCCCAGCGTCAGGGTGTCCCCCTCCTTGTAGTAGCGCTGGTTGTGCTCCGGCAGGCGGGAGAACATCATATCCATGTGCTTGGGCGGCTGGTCGGTGACGTCCTTCTCGTGGATGTACACCGGCACGTCGGGGTATTTCTCCAGCAGAGGCCGGACGGCGGTGGTGTGGTCAAAGTGACCGTGGGTCAGCAGGATGTACTCCAGACGGCAGCCGGAGCGGCTGACCATGTCGGCCACCTGCTCCGGCTTGTCACCGGGATCGATGAGGGCGCAGACCCCGGTCTCCTCGTCGCACAGCAGATAGCAGTTGGTGGAAATAAAGCCCACCCGGATGGAATCGATTTTCATGGGATATTCTCCTTTATCAAGCATCGCTGGGATGTGAATGGTCGTGTAGAAGATAGCGTGGGGATCGCATAGAGAAAAAACAGCCAAGCAGAGCCGGGATATACTCCGCCGATGGAGCATATTGGTCAGCTGGAGAGCTGGTCGGTGTCTACGATCAGGGTCAGGGGGCCGTCGTTGACGGACTGGACCAGCATATCGGCACCGAATTCGCCGGTCTCAGTGTGGAAGCCCTTTTCCCGGCACAAGGCCACGAATTTTTCATACAGGGGGATGGCCACCTCCGGCCGGGCGGCGGCCAGAAAGTCCGGACGGCGGCCCTTGCGGCAGTTGCCGTAAAGAGTGAACTGGGATACCACCAGAATTTCGCCGCCCACCGTCTCCAGACCACGGTTCATCTTGCCGTCCTCATCCTCAAAAATACGCAGGCCCACCAGTTTGTCCGCCAGCTTCACGGCTTGGGCCTCGGTGTCCTCATGGGTGATGCCCAGCAGGATCAGAAAGCCCTGTCCGATCTGGCCGATGGTCTTGCCGTCCACGGCAACGGAGGCACTTTTTACCCGTGTCAGTACAGCTCTCATGGAATATAGTCTCCTTTTTCGACAATATATACGATGATTTTGATGAGTTGGAGCGATTTCGAGGGAGTGTCAACCGATTTTCACGTCGCAATGCGGCTGGAGATCGGTAGACACGACCATATGCGCTTTTGCACACTTTGCCAGCTATCGGAAAAGTGTGGCGCCGGAGGCGCATTTATCACCCGGCGGGGCGGGTAACACGCATGACCCCGGAGATCTGCTCCAGCCGGCGCATGACAGCCTGCAGCTGCTGGCTGTCGGATACATCCACGGCCAGAGAGATCAGGGCGAAGCCGTCGGCGGTGGAGCGGGCGTTGAGAGAGGATACGTGGACCTTGGCAGCGGAGAGGATGGTGGAGATATCCACCAGCAGATTGGGCCGATCCTTGGACACTACCTGCAAATTGGTGCGGTAGGATTCCCGTGTTTTGCCGCCCCAGGAGACCTTGATCCAGCGGCCCGCCTCCTCCGGCGGACGGCGGGCGGGGTCGGCGTTGGGGCAGTCCTTACGGTGGACAGAGACGCCATAGCCACGGGTGATAAAGCCCACGATCTCGTCGCCGGGGACAGGGGAGCAGCACTTGGAGAACTTCACCAGACAGTTGCTGAGACCCTGCACCACGATGCCCTGCTCGCTGTGTTCCCGGACGGGGACGGCGGGACGGGTCACCTCCGGCTGGCCCTCCACCGGCACCTCCGCCTGACGCTCTGCCTGATGCTGGTGCAGGATGCGCTGGATGTCCTCCCGCAGACGGCCGATGAGCTTCAGGCTGGTGACGCCGCCGTAGCCAATGGCGGCATACATATCGTCCAGACTCTTGAAGGAGAGCCTTTTCAGAATGACGGGGAGGTTTTCCTCCGCCGTCAGCTCCTTCAGGGTGACGCCGCAGCGCTTCAGCTCCGACTCGAAGGAGGAGCGGCCGTTGACGATGTTCTCGTCCCGGCGCTCCCGCTTGAACCACTGGCGTATCTTGGAGCGGGCGTTGCTGGAGCGGGCGATCTTCACCCAGTCCCGGCTTGGGCCGTGGGCGGACTGGGAGGTGACCACCTCTACGATGTCGCCGTTTTTCAGGCGGGTATCAAAGGGGACCAGACGGCCGTTGACCTTGGCCCCCACCATATGGTTGCCCACGGCGGAATGGATGTTGTAGGCAAAATCGATGGGCGTGGCTCCGGCGGGGAGGTTGATGACGTCGCCACGGGGGGTAAACACGAACACCTCGTCGGCAAACATATCCACCTTCAGGGAGTGGATGAAGTCCTCGGCGTCGGCGCCCTCCTGATTCTCCAGCAGGCGGCGGACCCACTCATACCGGCCCTCGTCGCCGCCGCCCTGGCCGTTCTGCTTATACTTCCAGTGGGCGGCGATGCCGTATTCGGCCACCTCGTGCATCTCACGGGTACGGATCTGCACCTCGAAGGGGATGCCGTTCTGGCCCACCACGGTGGTGTGGAGGCTCTGGTACATATTGGGCTTGGGGGTGCCGATATAGTCCTTGAAGCGGCCCAGAATGGGCTTATACAGGTCGTGGATGATGCCCAGCACATTGTAGCAGTCGGACACCGTGTCCACAATGACCCGGAAGGCGAAGAGGTCGTATACATCGTCCAGAGACTTGTTCTGGGTATACATCTTGCGGTAGATGGAGTAGGGGTGCTTCATGCGGCCATAGACGTAGCCGTCGATGTGGGCCTCCCGCAGGCGGCGGGTGATCTGGTCGTGGATAGAGGACATGAAGCCGTCATACTGAGCGGCCTTTTCATTCAGAGCCTCCACGATCTCCCGGTAGCTGATGGGGTCCAGATATTTCAGGCTCAGGTCCTCCAGCTCCCACTTCATCTTCTGCATTCCCAGCCGGTGGGCAATGGGGGCATAGATCTCCATGGTCTCGAAGGACTTCTGCTTCTGCTTCTCCGGGGTCTGGTACTCCATGGTACGCATATTGTGGAGCCGGTCGGAGATTTTGATGAGAATGACCCGGATGTCCTTGCTCATGGCCATGAGCATCTTCCGGAGGTTCTCCATCTGCTCCTCCTCCTTGGAGGTATAGTGGACACGGGTCAGCTTGCTGACGCCCTCCACCAGATCCGCCACTGTGGGAGAGAAGAGCCGGGAGATGTCCTCGTGGGTGGCGGAGGTATCCTCGATGGTGTCGTGGAGCAGAGCCGCCTCGATGGACTCGGAGTCCAGATGCAGCTCCTCCGCCACGATCTGGGCCACCGCCAGCGGGTGGGTGATGAAGGGAGAGCCGTCCTTCCGCATCTGCGCTCCGTGGGCCTTGGCAGCGAACTCGAAGGCGGCCCGGATCTGCTGGAAGTTGGCGCTGGGGTTATAGCGGCGGACGGTGTCCTCCAGCTTGCGGTAGCGCTGCTCCAGATCAGCCCAGACCTCCGGGCGGATCTCCGGCACCAGAGACGCCGGTGCGGTGGTATTCTGGGTATCAGTCATGGTGATCGCCTCCCCGTTTGGGCTGCATGACCTCATGCAGGCCCTGTAAGTAACCGGATTCCTCCAAGCGGACGTGTTTCCCCTGGCCGGTGAGTGTGATGGAAATGGTGTCGCCCTCTTGCCGGAGGGTCAGCAGCTGCCGTTCCCGGAACACCTCCAGACAGAAGGCAGTCCGAAGGAAGGGGTCGGCCCCCTCCAGCCGGGCGGACAGCTCCCGCAGCAGCGGCAGGTAGCAGGCGGTGAGCCCCTCCGGGGGGACGGTGTGCTCCAGCGCCCGCCACAGCTGCACGCACTGGCTGCGGGATGGCAGCAGGTGGACCGCCTCCTTGGGCAGGAGCCGATCGCCCCGCAGACAGCGCTCCAACAGGTGCAGGCACTCATCCTCCCGTGTACTGACAGTGAGGGACGGGCGGATGTCCACCATTTGCAGCTGTACCGTGCGGTTGCCCCGAAATTCGTTGATCTGCAGATAAAAGGCCGCATCCACCCGGCTGCCCGCCGCAACGGGACAGGTGTCGGGGGAGACGGAGAAGAAAATACCGTCGAACTGGCTGCTGCCCTTGCTGAGCCGCAGCTTCAGGTGGCGATTCTGGCCCACGCTCTGCAGCCGCTCCAGCGTGGCGCCCATCAGGCAGAAGAGAGGGCGGGCATTACCGGCGCCGTAGGGCTCCAGCATCCCCAGAGCCTCCACCTCCGTCAGGGTGACACGGCTGGGACAGGTGAGGGCGGCATCGATCTCCAGACATACCTCCGGCGCTCCGCCACCCTGATATTCCCGCACCAGCTGGTTCATCCGCTGGCGGAAGGAGGGGATATTGGCGACATCGATGGTGAAGCCCGCTGCCAGCTCGTGACCGCCGAAATCCAGCAGGAGGTCGGAGCAGCGCTCCAGAGCGGCGAAAAGGTTGAAGCCGCCCCAACTGCGGCAGGAGCCCTTGCCCACGGTGCCGCTTAAGTGGATCATAAAGCTGGGACAGGCGTATTTTTCCGACAGGCGGGAGGCCACGATGCCCACCACCCCTTGGTGCCACGTGTCGGAGGCCAGCACCAGAGCGCTGCGCTCCTGCGGCGGCAGATGGTCGATCTGTTCCACTGCCTGGGCATAGATGGTCTGCTCCACCGCCTGACGCTCCCGGTTCAGGGCGCACAGCTCACGGGCCAACCGGGCGGCCTCCGCCGGGTCCTGACACAGCAGGAGGTCGGCGGCCTTGTCCGCTGCCCCCATGCGGCCGGCGGCGTTGATGCGGGGGGCCAGCACGAAGCCCACCTGCACGGAGGTGATGGCCTTATCCATGAGGCCTGCCTCCTGCAGCAGGGCGTGGAGGCCGATGAAGTCCGACTGGGTGATGCACTCCAAGCCACGGGAGACGATGATGCGGTTCTCCCCGGACATGGGCATCACGTCGGCAATGGTGCCGATGGCGGCCAAGGTGCAGTAGCGGGAGAAAAGGGCCTCCTCCCGGCTCTCGCCGCCCAGCGCCAGCACCAGCTTCAGCGCCACGCCGCAGCCCGCCAGATAGGGGAAGGGATAGGTGCAGTCCGGCCGGTGGGGATCCACCACCGCCACGGCCCGTGGCAGGGTGTCCTTGCACTCGTGGTGATCGGTGATGACCACATCCATGCCCAGAGAGGCGGCGAAGTCCACCTCCTCCACCCCGGTGATGCCGCAGTCCACGGTGATGAGCAGCTCTACCCCCTGCTCATGGAGGGAGCGGATGGCGTCCTGCCCCAGCCCGTAGCCGTCCTCGATGCGGCGAGGAATATAGTGCAGCACATCGACGCCCCGGCTTTTCAGGTAATCCACCAGGATCACCGTGGCGGTGATGCCGTCCACGTCGTAATCCCCGAACACCGCCATGCGGAGGCCCTGCCCGATGGCCCGGCTGATGCACTCCACCGCCCGGTCCATGTCCTTCATCAGGAAGGGGGAGCAGGTCAGATCCCGGCCCCGCTCCAGAAAGGCGGCGGCCTCCTCCGCCGTGGAGATGCCCCGTGCCGCCAGCACCTGCGACACCAGCTGGGGATAGCCAGCCTCGCCGAGACGGCGGATATCCGCTTCCTCCGCTGGGGCGATATGCCATTTGGAAAACTTCATCTGCCAGCGCTCCCTTCCGCATACTACTATAATCAACTATTATAACAAATTCGCCGGAAAAGGACAAGCAGAAAGTGCGGCCGCAGCGGGCTTTTTGCGGGGCAAAGGAATGGGAAAACGGTTGCAATGGACGGCGGGAGGGCGTATAATGACTGCATCTGCATAGGAATGAGGAAAAGCATCATGAGACCTGACGGAACCAGAGTGAAAGACCTGCCGCCGCTGGTGGCGGCCATCCCCTACATCATGCCCAAGCGCTACGATGCGTGGAACTCCATCACCGAGAACATCGACGAGGAGGCCGTAAAGGCCTACATCCGCCATTGGCGGCGGGAGGGCGTACGCTTGAACCACATGAGTGTCATCATCGCCGCCTACTACCGGGCGGTGCTGGATAATCCAAAGCTGAACTACTTCGTGATGAACGGAAAAATTTATCGGCGCAACCACTTCTGCGTCTCCTTCGTCATTCTCAAGAAGCAATCCGACGGGGTGGTCAACGAGACAGCACTGAAGGTGTATTTGGAGCCGTCGGACGATATTTTCTCCATTGACAGGAAAATTCGGGAGGTTATTGCCGCCAACCAGCATGAGCACCAGTCCAACAGCACCGACAAGTTCGCACGGTTCATGTTCTCCGTGCCGGGGCTGCCGAAGTTCGTGGTGTGGCTGGCGTATCATCTGGACAAGCACGGGCTGCTGCCCCGGAAGATCATCGACCTGTCGCCCTTCCACACCAGTATGTTCATCACCAATCTGGCCTCCATCAAGACCAGCTATATCCATCACCACTGCTACGAGTTCGGCACCACCAGCGTGTTCGTGTGCATGGGCAAGCCCGTGCCGGACTACATGGGCGGAGACCTGACCCGGAAGGTGATGCCCATCGGCGTGGTGATGGACGAGCGCATCTGCACCGGATATGAGTATGCGGCGTTTTACAGCGATTTCAAGGGCTACCTCCGGGACCTGAGCCAGCTGGAGACCCCCTTTGACGGCAGCCGCCCCCAAAAGGAGGAAAAGATTCCGGCCGGTGTATCCTGACACCGGGAGGGAACATAGGATAGACGGCCCCTGCGGGGGCGGGACAGGAGGAGACACCCCATGTATGAAGAGCACATCCGGGCGGCAGTCCGGTCCATGGCGGAGAATATGCAGCGCAGCCCCGTTCCCATGTACGGCAAGGGCCTGCGGCTGCCGGACAAGGGGGCAGTGATCGGACTGCTGAAGGAGATCCGGCGACTGGTCTTTCCGGCCTACTACGGCGACCCGGAGCTGATGACCCTTCCGGTGGAGGACTACACGGCGCTGCTGCTGGAGCGCATCGAGGGCCAGCTGGCCCGGCAGATCGCTTTGGCCCTGCCGGAGGAGCAGGAGCAGCGGGCGTCGGTGCTGGCCCGTGAGGTGGTGGAGGCCCTGCCCGGCGTGCAGCGGCTGCTGCTGACGGATCTGGACGCCACCTTTGAATCCGACCCGGCGGCGGCCTCCAAGGAGGAGATTTTGTTCGCCTATCCGGGGCTGTTTGCCATTTTCGTATACCGGGTGGCCCATGAGCTGTATCTGCGCCAGATTCCCATGATCCCCCGGATCATGAGTGAGTACGCCCACAGCCGCACGGGCATCGATATTCACCCCGGCGCACAGATCGGCGCCCACTTCTTCATCGATCACGGCACCGGCATCGTGGTGGGCGAGACCACGGTCATCGGGGAGAATGTGAAGCTGTATCAGGGCGTGACGCTGGGAGCGCTGTCCCCTCGGAAGGGCCACGCCAGTCTGCCGGGGAAGCGGCATCCCACCGTGGGCAGCGACGTGACCATCTACTCCGGGGCCTCCATTCTGGGCGGTGAGACCACCATCGGGGATCATGCCGTGGTGGGCGGCAACGCCTTCCTGACGGATTCGGTGGCGGAGGATACTCAGGTGGTGATCCGCACGCCGGAGCCGATCTACCGGGAGCGCAGGCACCGGGAGAAGTGAAATAAGCCCCAGCCGGACGGTGTGCAGCACCGCCCGGCTGGGATTTTATTTCGCCTTGTTTGGCTGCCTCCGATGAGTCACTGTTTTGCCTCCGGCGGGTGCCTTTCTGATAGCAGCCCTTTTTTCTGTCTCCGACAGCCTACTTTTTGCCTCCGGTAGGTAACTTTCTTTCGCTGCTGAAGGAAAGTTACCCGCCGGAGGCATAAAAGAAAAACTGATGGCAAAAAATATGCCGCCGGTGGCAATAAACAGCCCCCTCCGCAGACAAAAAGGAAGAGACGATGTTTCCATCGTCTCTTCCTTTTTAACATGTGCAGCATGAGCACTTACAGTGCCGTGATATGGATGCACCGGGCGTCACAGCGGCGCAGGGCAATGACGGCATCCAGCACCTCATAGGCCACCGGATCCCCCAAGGGACTGATCTGCACCGCCCGGACGATTGTGCCGGGGATGAAGCCCAGCTCCAGCAGCCGCTGACGCTGGGAGTGCGTCACAGCCCGGATGGCGGCCCACCGGCCCGCCGGCAGGGTATCCAGCGTATCTGCCACGGAAAAGACCTCCTTTTAGGGGAGTGGTCTATCCTATGCCGCCTGTAGGGCGGCGGTCACAGCCACGTCTCGTCGAAGCCATAGGGCAGCAGCTCCTTCAGGGCGAAGTGCTTGGCCTCCCCCTTGTCGTTGAGGCAGATGACCTCCATCTGGGGGGCGAACTCCTGCATCACCTGCCGGCAGGAGCCGCAGGGGACGCAGTAGTCCTCGCTCTTCCCAGCAATGACGATGCGTTTGAAATCCCGATGGCCCTCGCTGATGGCCTTGAAGATGGCGGTGCGTTCGGCACAGATGGTGAGGCCGTAGGCGGCGTTTTCAATGTTGCAGCCGGTGAACACCGTGCCGTCACTGCACTCCAGCGCCGCACCCACGGGAAAATGGGAATAGGGGCTGTAAGAACGGTCCAGCATGGCAATGGCGGCCCGGCACAGTTCCTGTTCTGTCATGGGATGACCTCCTTTTGCACTTAGGTGGGAAAGCCCTTCTGGGGTCATTGTAGCGCATTTTGCCCGGCCCGTCAAGGCAGGCCTCAGTCCTCCAGCAGCAGGCGCAGTGCATCATCCGTGGGAAGCTCCAGCTCCGGCACGGCGGCGTTCAGTCCCTGTACCTGCTGGACAGTGAGGGGATAGATGCCGTCCTCGTCCGGCTCCAGTCCCTGCCGGGACAGCCACTGGCGGGCCTGCTGGGCCAGCTCCGGGTGGCCCGTGAGCACATAGTCCGCCGGGCCGGAGGATTCCTGCTCCTCTGCGCCGCCGGAGGCGAAGGCCAGATCACCGTCAGAGGGAACGACCTCGTCGGTAAAGGCCTCTTGGCCGGTATCGACAGAGCTGTTGGCGGAGGAATCCGGCAAAATACCGCTGAAGGGGGAGTCGCCGCCCTTCTCCGCCTGCTGGCGTACCAGATAGATGCCCAGCACCACCACAAGACACGCCGCCATGCCCATGACGGCCCGCAGCCACGGCGACCGCCGTCGATGCTGGGGCGTGGCGTGGACACGGTTCATGATATCCGGAAGCAGGTCATCCAGGACGGGATCGGTATCGGCCCGCAGGGCCTGCTCCATGGCCAGCAGCTGCCGGTAGTAGCTGCGGCAGCCGGGACAATCCCGCAGATGGGCGAGTACGGCGTCTTGTTCCGGGCCGACCAGCTCCCCGTCCAGCAGGGCCTCGATCTGTTCCTGATTGCAGTGCATACTCACCCCTCCTTTCCATTTGGTAAGACGGCAGAGTCGGGAAAGAAGTTCCCCTGCCGCAGTAGAATTTCCCGCAGCTGGCGGCGGGCACGGCTGATACGGGATTTCACCGTGCCGCTCTCCAGTGACAGGGACTGTGCGATCTCGTCGTAGCTCATTTGCTGCACCACCCGCAGCAGCAGCACCTGCCGGTGTTCCGGTGACAGCTGATCCAGCGCCCTTTGCAGGGCCTCCTGCTGCTCTCTCTGCTCCGCCAGAAGCTCCGGCTGCTGGGGATCCGGCCGCTCCGGGGCTTCCTCCAGTGGGAGGTTTCCCAGATGGTGCTTTTCCCGACGCAGGAAGTCGATGGCGGCATTGGTGGTAAGCCGGTACAGCCATGAGGAGAAGCGGCTGTCGCCCCGGAAAGCCGGCAGGCCACGCCATGCCGCCAGAAAGGCGTCCTGCGCCACCTCACGGGCGTCTTCGGCGCTGCCGCACATCCGCAGTGCCAGCCGGTACACCGGCCCTTCGTAGGCCACCACCAGCCGCTCGAAGGTGTCTGCGTCACCGTGTCTGGCACGGGCGATCCACTGCTGCTCGGTCATTTCAGGTCCCTCTTGATACCGGCGGTGATGCGCTCCATATCCTCCAGCGTGTTCATCCGCACGATCTGTTCCTTATAATAGTTGGCGTGGGGAACGCCCTTGAGATACCATGCGTACTGCTTCCGGGCCTCCAGCATGGCGATATGCTCCCCTTTATCCTCGGCGGCCAGACGGATCTGCCGCACGGCCACATCACAGCGCTCTGCCAGCGGCGGCAGCGGCGGGACGGGACGGCCCTCCAGCGCCGCCTGGGCCTGCTGAAAGATCCATGGGTTGCCGAAGCTGCCCCGGCCGATCATGGCGGCGTCGGCGCCGGTGAAGTGGAGGATGGCCACGGCATCCTCCGCCGAGAACACGTCGCCGTTGGCGATAACGGGGATGGACACCGCCTGCTTCACCTGACGGATGGTGACCCAGTCCGCCTGTCCGGCGTACATTTGGGCGCGGGTGCGGCCGTGGACGGCCACCGCCGACACCCCTGCCTGCTCCAGCATCCGGGCCAGCTCCACGGCATGGATGCTGCCCTTGTCCCAGCCCCGGCGCATTTTCACCGTCACCGGCACCGGGCAGGCCTTCACCACCGCCTCGGCAATGCGTGTGGCCTTCTCCGGGTCCTTCATCAGGGCGGAGCCGTCACCGTTGGAGACCACCTTGCCCACGGGACAGCCCATGTTGATGTCGATGAAATCGGCGCCGGACAGCTCGGCGGCCATGCAGGCGGCTTCCGCCATGCAGGCGGCGTCGCTGCCGAAGATCTGCACCCCGGCAGGATGCTCCCCCGGCCCCAGACGCAGCAGACTGCGGGTCTTGCGGTCCTGATAGCACAGGGCCTTGGCGCTGACCATCTCGGTGACGGTAAGCCCTGCCCCCAGCTCCCGGCAGATCTGGCGGAAGGCCAGATCGGTGACCCCGGCCATAGGGGCCAGGACCAGCCGGGAATCCACATGGATGCGGCCGATGTTCATGGTGTCTCCTCGCTTTCGGGTGATATTGCTCCCCAGTATAGCACATGGCGGGAAAAAAGAAAAGACGGGGAAAAAGAAACCGGAGGGGAGCACCGCTCCCCTCCGGCAGGTGTCATATTTTTTCCGGAAGAGCCAGATCGTCGGTGCGGACCCATTCCTCCACGTCCACCACGGTGAACTCCTCCGGCGTCCGGCGGATCACCACACGGGCCAGCCCCGCATTGATGACCATGCGGCGGCACATGGGGCAGGAGGTGGCGTCCGTCAGCAGCTCTCCGGTCTGGGCATTGCGGCCCACCAGATACAGCGTACCGCCCACCATGTCCCGGCGGCTGGCGGAGATGATGGCGTTGGCCTCGGCGTGGACGCTGCGGCACAGCTCATAGCGCTCGCCCCTCGGCACCTGCATGGCCTCCCGTGTGCAAAAGCCCATGTCCACGCAGTTTTTCCGCCCACGGGGGGAGCCGTTGTAGCCGGTGGAAATGATCTCGTCGTTCTTGACGATGATGGCGCCGTAGACCCGGCGCAGACAGGTGGCACGCTCCAGAACGGTCTGGGCGATGTTCAGGTAGTAGTTCTCCTTGCTGATGCGGTTCATAACTTCCCCTCCTGACGGAATTTTTCCTCATTATATCGGATTCCCACCGGCGACGCAAGCATAAAAAATTTACATTTTTTGCCCGCTGCCGCCCCTCGACCGCCATTGACAAACAAAAGTGTGCGGGGGTATAATACAAGCACACCCGTGTATATGAAAGGAGATCATGAACATGGCATTTTTTGAAGAACTGGGCAAGAAGGCACAGGCCGTCGCCGGCGTAGCGGCGGAAAAGGCCAAGGATCTGGCGGGCGTCGCCTCCGAGAAGGCGAAGAGTGTTTCGGATTCCGCCAAGGCCAGCATGGAGATCATCTCCGAGCAGCGTGAAATGGAAAAGAATTACCGTGCCATCGGTGAGTGGTTCGTGTCCGAGTATGAGGGCGAGGTCCCCGATGCCGTGAAGGATGTGGTGGCCGCCGTCATCGCCTCTAAGGAGCGCATCGGTGGGTTGGAGGCCGCCAAGGCCGCCAAGAGGGAAGGGGAGTCCTGCCCTTGCAGCTGCGAGGAGCAGCCTGCTGGGGAGGAGACCCAGCAGAAGGTCTGCCCCGTGTGCGGTGAGTCCTCCGACGGCAAGTTCTGCCCCAAGTGCGGCGCCCCCATGGGCGAGTAAGCTCTGTACCTGAAACCGCCCCCGCAGGTCGTGACCTGCGGGGGCGGTTATTTTTCTGGAAGATTATCCCTTACTTCTTGATCTCACCGTTGGCGGCGGCGGTCAGATAGGCATTGATGAAGCCGTCGATATCGCCGTCCATGACGGCTTGAATGTTGCCCATTTCATAACCGGTGCGGGTGTCCTTGGCCAGCGTGTAGGGCATGAACACATAGGAGCGGATCTGGCTGCCCCACTCGATTTTCATCTGTACGCCCTTGAGGTCGCTGATCTTCTCGGCGTGCTGCTGCAGCTTCAGTTCCGCCAGCTTGGCCCGCAGCATCTTCATGGCGTTGTCCCGGTTCTGGAACTGGCTGCGCTCCGTCTGGCAGAACACCACGATGCCCGTGGGCAGGTGGGTCAGGCGGACGGCGGAGGAGGTCTTGTTGATGTGCTGACCGCCTGCACCGCTGGAGCGGCAGGCCTGCATCTCGATGTCCTCCGGGCGGATCTCGATCTCGCTGTCGTCGTCCAGCTCCGGCATGACCTCCAGCGCAGCGAAGCTGGTCTGGCGCCGGGCGTTGGCATCGAAGGGAGAAACACGCACCAGACGGTGAACACCGTTCTCGCTCTTCAGATAGCCGTAGGCATTCTCCCCCTCGATGAGGATGGTGGCGGACTTGATGCCCGCCTCGTCACCGGCCTCGTAGTCCATGAGCTGATAGGTATAGCCGTGGCGCTCGGCCCAGCGGGTATACATGCGGTAGAGCATCTCGGTCCAGTCCTGCGCCTCGGTGCCGCCGGCACCGGCGTGGAAGGTGAGGATGGCGTTGTTGCCGTCATACTCACCGGACAGCAGGGCGGCCAGACGGCGCTCGCTGATCTCCTTTTCCAACGTGTTGTAGCCCTCCACCACGTCGTCCAGCTGGGAGGGATCGTCCTCCTCCTGTGCCATTTCGCAGAGGGTCAGAGTGTCCTCCCACTCGGACACCAGCTTGTCGTGCTTTTTGATCTTGTGCTCCAGACGCTTGACCTGACGGCTCACCTGCTGGCTGCGCTCCAGGTCGTTCCAGAAGCCGTCCTGCTCCGTCTCCTTCTGGAGCTCGGCCAGCTCCTCGCGGGCCTTGGGGATGCCCAGCGCCTTCTCCAGCTCGCCCAGAGTGGGCTCCAGCGCCAGCAGCTTCTGCTTATACTCGTCATATTCAATAACGGCCATATATCGTATCTCCTTATGCTGTAAATTTCCTTAGCCTTACTATCTATCGACAAGGGCAGACGCGGTTTTGACGGGCAGAAATGCGCCCACACTGCGTCAAGTCCCCTGGCAATACGTCAGTATTCCCTGCGGGCCTTTTCTTGTTGGGACACATTTCTGCTCCGGCAAAACTGCTTTGCACCTGTCGGCGATGGATATTCGAGGGATCGTTGGCTTTTGAGCCGCAGGCGGGCGCGCGCCCGCCAAGGCGAAAAGGGCAAAAAGCACCGGAAAGACGCGCAGACAGGCGCGCTTGCCCTTGTGGATAGATGGTACTATTATAACAAAAAACAGGTATTTGTAAAGGGGGCAGTCTTGCCGTGGGAGAGGGGATGTGGTAAGATAGGGCGCAGAAAGCGAGGGATGACGGATGCGTATCGCACTGGCGCAGATGAAAAATCAGGGGAGCGTGGAGGCCAACCTGAATCAGAGCATCGAATGGATGCGGGAGGCCGCGGAGCATGGGGCTGACCTGATCCTGTTTCCGGAGGTGCAGCTGACGGAGTTTTTTCCGCAGTATCAGGGGCAGGATGTGCGGAGGTACCGGCTGGGGCTGGAGTCGCCGGAGGTGCAGGCGTTCCGGAAGGCCAGCAGAGAGTGGAACATCTGGGCATCGCCCAACGTCTATCTGGAGGAGAACGGAAAGGCGTATGACGCAAGTCTGCTCATCGGGGCGGACGGGCAGATCGCGGGCATTCAGAAGATGGTACACATCGCGCAGGCCTGCCAGTTCTATGAGCAGGACTACTACACCCCGTCGGACGACGGCTTCCGCGTGTTCGACACGCCCTGGGGGAGGATCGGCATCGTGGTGTGCTTCGACCGGCACTATCCCGAGAGTATCCGGACGGAGGCACTGATGGGGGCGGACCTCATCCTGATCCCTACGGTGAACACCAAGGCGGAGCCGGCGGAGATGTTCGAGTGGGAGCTGCGGGTGCAGGCGTTCCACAACAGCGCGGCCATCGCCATGTGCAACCGCGTGGGCTGCGAGGGGGAGATGGCATTCTCCGGCGAGTCCATCGTGGTGGATGCCAACGGGCAGGTACTGGCCAGAGCCGGCGACGCCGAGGAGCTGCTGTACGCAGACGTGGACATGGCGGCATCCCGCAGGATACGGGAGAGCAGGCCGTACACCGGCCTGCGGCGGCCGGAATTCTACATCTGAGCGGGCGTTCCGTGTCGGCGCGGACGGGCAGATCGCGCCGGAACGGGGCGGAGACCGGGACGGGGGAGCGCCAAAAGTCTTTCCGGAAAATTAACTGCTTTGTTACAATTTGGCACTTTTCCTTTGGGGCGGTTTGTACTATAATACGTAGTCGGGAAAGTCTGCCCTTCCCGCCGCAGGCAAGGGGCCTGCGCAGAGAAAAATAATTGAGGAGAGCTTTTATGAAACGTATCATTTCGATGCTGCTTGCCGTGATGTCCGTGGCAGCACTGACCGCCTGCGGCCAGCAGAAGGACACCGCAGTGGACGCCCAGGGCCTGGCCAAGGCGCTGGTGGAGAAGGTATCCTTTGAATCCGAGCTGACCGCCATTTCCGACGAGGAGCTGGGCTACTACTTCCAGCTGCCCGAGGGCTGCACGGCGGCGGCCTATATGTCCTCCGGCTCCACGGCCGAGGAGGTATTCGTCATCCAGTGCAAGAGCGGCGACGACGCGGCGGCGCTGCGGGCGTCCATGCAGGAGTTTCTGGACAGCCAGAAAACCGAGATGGAGCGGTATCTGCCCGCCGAGGTGGACCGCATCAACAGCGCGATCTTTGAGACCTACGGCACCTGCGTGGTGCTGTGCGTCAGCTCCGACACCGACACGGCCCGCAGCGTCATCAAGGAGTATGTGAAGTGAGCGGCCGGAGATACAGTGGACGGCACTATCGCCGCCGCAGAAGTCCCGTGCCGGTGATCCTGCTGCTGATCGTGGCGGCGGCGCTGGTGCTGGGGGCGCTGGCCATCTTTACGGATGTGTTCAAGAAGGACAGGCCCGCCGACAGGGCGGACGACCCCGCAGTGACCCAGCCCGACGATACGCAGAAGCCCGACGATGCCCAGCAGCCCTCCGGCGGCGCCGACGGGCAGGACGGCCAGACCGGCGGCGATACCCAGCAGCCGGATAACAGCGGCAGTCAGACCGGCAGCAAGACGCTGGATACCATCACCACCGACGCCACGCCCTACCAGTCCGGCGGCGTGTATATCGTGGGGGATACCGGCTTTGAGATGTACAACTATGTGGACAGCCTGGCCAAGAACTACGGCGAGATCGTGACCTCCGTGGCCGATCAGCTGTCCGGCGTCAGCACGGTGTACGCGCTGGCGGTGCCGCTGTCCAGCGGCATCACGCTGCCGGACGCGCTGTACAGCGATATTCCGGGCAGCGATCAGGCCCAGGCGGAGAAGGATATTCTGGCCGCTATGGGGAAGAATGTGAAAACGGTACCCCTTCACGATGTGATGATGTCTCACCGCGGGGAGTATATCTATTTCCGCACCGACCATCACTGGACGGGGCTGGGCGCGTACTACGCCTACCGCGAGTTCTGCGGCGCCAAGGGCGTGACGCCCCACGCGCTGTCGGAGTATGAGGTCAGCCAGTACGACGGGTTCCTGGGTTCGTTCTACAACGACGGCGGGAAGCCGGACGCCATGAAGAACAACCCCGACGTGGTGACGGCGTATCACCCCATCAGCACCGAGGCGCGGATGCAGTACGGCAAGTCCGACAGCGACCTGACCGCCGGCAAGATCATCTATGACGAGTCCGAGGCATCGGCGGGCCTGAAGTACGGCGCGTTCATCATGGGCGACAACCCCTACACCGTGATCAGCAACCCCGATCT
>ERZ824473.2701-NODE-2701-length-19780-cov-7.059468_pt1 | contig 19780 bp, 9 predicted proteins | sample MGYA00519874_ERZ824473 | MGnify/ENA primary metagenome ERZ824473 (study PRJEB31778, sample SAMEA3449151) | human gut metagenome | biome: human gut; feature: human-associated habitat; material: faeces | place: United Kingdom | collected 2010/2012 ... | reverse complement strand
GATCACGGAAGCGATTACAGCAATCATTTCTATTTGTGTTTACTACAAGGCAATAGCACAAAGCCAGCTGAGCCAGTCAACAGTAAAATGAACGTTGCTTTGCGAGGACGAGGTTGAACTTCTGACATCACCATTTGACCTTGCTGAATACAAGAACGCAATTATGGATTCAATGCACAAGGGCACAAAGAGGAATATTGAAAGTGAGTCTGACTCAAAAAACACGAAAGTCGGGTAACAGATAATGAACTGTTTACCCGACTTCTTTATTACGGACTTGCACATTTGAATCTTTCACAAGAGGAGGTGTGGCTGATGCCCTTTAGGCTCTTGCGTGACTTGTGGAAATGTCATAGACAATACAACGGCATCGCAAAGTCGAAACGAGATTTGACGATTGACGATATTATTCCGTATGGAGTGTGATTGCTCTGAAAAAGATTGGATTTATTATGCGGTATGATATAATTAGCTCATTGATAAATTGGAATTTGGTAATAGATTAGTATTGATTACAGGAAGATAACTTCCAGTTTATCCACTAATTAAATTCAAGGAGTAACCTTTTTTGAACCGACCTTAAAAAAGTATTTTTTCAAAAAGTAATTATCTTTACCACCTTAAGCAACCGAATATAGGTTATAATGATAAATCCAATTCAAATTTATAACCTCTGGCACATTCTTTAAGCTTTTTAACATCAATTTTGCACCATAGATAGTCACTAGGAATTCCATCAGGAAAAGCCTTGCAAGTTAATGGTTTACTTTTGTCTTCTCTGTCATTGCAATTTTTACAACAAAGACAATCCGGTATAATAACTGACATTATTTTTTCCGCCTTTCTATAAATTCATCTATTAGTTGTTGTGCCTCACTAGATATTTTACCACCACATCTTAAAGAGGCAAAAGCCTCTGCAATACATTCAGCACCATCAAGTGATGCATCTGCATAATCTGATATGCCATAAACAAACCTTTTTGCAATCTCCTTATTTCTTATTAAATAGCCTGTATATATTTCTACATCTTGGAATGTCATAATATGTGCCATTTCATGTGCAACAAGTCCTTCAAAACTATTAGATGTTAGCGAACCTCTATTATAGTTCCTCATAATTCTGCACTGAAAGTCTTCTTGTGTGCTTGTTAGTATGACTATTTGGTCTGTATGATTTAGGTAATAGTGATTGCCATGTACCGTCATATTGGTTACACCATCTCTTTACGCTTGAAAGACTTACACCGTACATTCTACTTGCTTTGCTTTTTCCTTTTTTTAGTGCGTATTTTACTATGGCTTGCTTTTTCTTTGCTTCTTGTGTTATTATATTCATGAGGAGTACTTCTTTCTTAGGTTAATGTTTTTTTAGCGATTTCATTATACCATATTTTGAAGTTACTCCTCTTTTTTATTGGGTCATATCATTTTAGCACATACATAATAATTATATTAAACTTTATGAGGTGCAAGCCACTTACCTTTCCACACATAACCTATCATAAGTAATAGACCAAATGCCCATGATACTGGGTACAAAACATAGATACCGTCTATTGTACTAAAGAATGGTAATGCAACTTGTAACCATACTATTCTAAATAGGCACATTGAAGTAAGTAGTACAACCATTGGTGGGATACTCTTGCCTGTACCTCTAACTGTACCGGCTAGACATTGCAAACAACTGATTAAAATATAGAATGGACAGAAGTAATCCATTGCCAGTTTACCGTATTCTATTACATTAGGGTCATTTGTGAAAAGTCGCATTAATGGGGTTGAGAAAGTTAGAAGTAAAATACCTGTTATGATAGTATAAACTGCACCCATTGCAAGGGTTATCCACATACCCTTTTTTACTCTGTCAATTTTATTAGCACCATAGTTTTGACCTACAAATGTGGTAATAGCCATACTGAAGCTTAATACCGGTAAAATATTGAAACCATCTATCTTCATATATGCACCAAAACCAGCCATAGCTGATGCACCAAACTGATTTACACTTGACTGTACAAGTACATTTGAAAGTGAAATTGTCATATTCTGAATACCGGTAGGTAAACCTATTTTGATTATTCTGCCGGCAGTAGATTTATTAAGCTTTATATCTTTTAACTTAATTTTATAAGGTTCATTTACTTTTACCAAATAACCTATTTCTAATATACAAGAAACTACTTGGCTAATATCTGTAGCAATAGCAGCACCCTCAACACCCATTCCCAGAATATTGATAAACACAATATCAAGGATGATATTTGTAACTGAGGCATAGCCTAAATAATAAAGTGACCTTTTAGAATTACCTGCTGCATTAAGAATACCTGATGCCATATTATATACAACATTAAATAATAAACCACCTGAATATATCCTTAAATATGTAACTGAGTCACCTAAAACTTCTTTAGGGGTATTCATCCAAATAAGTATTTGCCTACTAAGGAGTACACCACCTAATGTTAAGACTAAACCTAAAATTATTGAAATTGCTACTGCTGTATGAACTGCATCATGGGTTTTCTTTCTATCCTCAGCACCTAAATACTGAGATACTACAACACCGGCACCTGTTGCCGCACCTTGGCTAAAGGCTATTAACAAATAAATCAGTGATGTACTAGAGCCTACTGCTGCTAAGGCATTACTGCCTACAAAGTTACCTACTATAATTGAATCAACTGTACTGTAAAGTTGTTGAAGTAAATTACCTAAAATAAGTGGTATTGAAAAGAATAATATTTGCTTAACTATATTACCTTGTGTCATTAAATTTGTTTTTCTTTTGGCAATAGCCATTTATATCATCTTCCCTACTTTTTTCGCCATAAATATTATATAACCTAAGTTGCAAAAATTTCAAGTAGTAATATACAAAAAGGTGAATGTATCTATAAAACACATTCACCTTTAAATATTATTTTGCAATAATTTAATTCAAGTTACTTAATAGTCCAACTGTTACTCTGTTTTTGCAAACTAGCCATATGACTATAAATACCATTTTGCTTTTTAAGTTCTGTTGGTGTGCCACTTTCGGCAACTGTACCGTTAGCTAAAACAACAATCTTGTCGGCATCTGCAACTGTTCTCATTCTATGGGCAATAATCAAAACTGTTTTATCTTTAATAAGCTTTGAAAGTGCATTTTGAATAAGAGTTTCATTTTCAACATCAAGTGATGCAGTTGCTTCATCAAGTAGAATAATCGGAGCATCCTTTAGAAACGCTCTGGCAATAGATATTCTCTGTCTTTCACCACCTGAAAGTTCACAACCGTTTTCACCTATTTCTGAGTTATAACCATTAGGTAACTTCTTTGCAAATTCATCACAATTTGCAAGTTTAGCTGCCTTTAGCACTTCTTCATCTGTGGCATCTTTTCTACCGATACGAATATTCTCCATAATTGTATTATTAAATAGTGTAACATCTTGGAAAACTATTGAATAAAGTGATAGTAATGTTTCCGGTTCAATCTTTGAAATATCCATACCACCTACTGTGATTGTACCACTATCAGTATCCCAAAATCTACTTGCAAGTCTTGATACTGTTGTTTTACCACCACCTGAAGGACCTACTAAAGCAGTGATTTCACCTTGCTTTGCAGCAAAGGTCATATTGTTAAGGATTTTTTCTTTTCCGTTATAAGAGAATGAAACATTATTAAAGTCAATATCATAACCCTTATTATCCATTTTTTCTGTACCTTGCTGAATATCATGGTCAAGAATTTCGTTCATTCTGGCAATATTTGTTCTTGATGCAATAATCGCTGCTAAATTTTGTAATGAACCTTGTAATGGGTCATATAATCTTGATACTACAAGTAAGAACATAAACATTGTGATTACAGAAATACTACCGTTTATAAGCTGATATGCACCTACTAAGGCAGTTGTAGCAATACCAAGTTTCAAAATCATTTGTGCTGAACCTACAAATACTGCTGTACCAAATTCAGTTTTAATAGCTTGTTTCTCAACATTATCAATTTTCTTATCTAATCCTTTTAGATAAGTTTCTTCTGCATTATTGGACTTAATATCTTGGATAGTTTCGATACATTCTTGAATACCGTCAGCACATTCAATCTTTGCTTTCATAGACTTTTTATTTAGCTTTTGCTGAATTTTTGATGAGAACAAAACAATACAGAAAGCAATAGGCAATACCCACAATGAGGCGATAGCAAGTTTCCAATCAACAAAAAATAAGCTTATTGCAATTAATGTTGTAGAAATAATTGCACCAAATAGTGGTGGGATAAAATGAGAAAAAGCAGTTTCCAGATATGTACAGTCAGCCATAATAGTTGAGGTTAAGTCTGCTAAATCTTTTTTACCGAAAAATGAAAGTGGAATTTTTCTAAGTCTTTCGGCTAAAGTAATTCTTCTTACACCACTTTCTACATAAGTAGCAAGGAATGTACAATTATATTGTAAATAAGTTGATAAAGCAATTAAGAGAAGTGTTACTACTGTACCTACTATATAAAATACAATGTGACTTTGGCTAATACTACCCTTTAGTAAATCATCTACTAATAGATAAAGCAAACCTACAGGCAACATAAATACAATATTCTGTAATGTACAAGCCAAGATACCTTTTACTAAATCAACTGCACCTTTATGAGAAAGTGCATATTTCTTCTGAATTTTCTTAATCATTTTACTACCTCCTTCTTAACTTTCCAATTTACAGAGGTCTGATAGTTCTTCCACATACTACTGAAGAAACCATTAGAATTAATTAATTCTTCACTTGAACCACTTTCTGCAATTTCACCGTTATTAATAACAAAGATTTTGTCAGCATTAATAACTGTTGAAAGTCTATGGGCAATCATAATAACTGTTTTACCCTTAGAAAGTGTATTAAATGCCTGTTGTACTTTTGTTTCGTTATCAGGGTCAGCAAAGGCAGTTGCCTCATCAAGAATAACAATAGGACTATCCTTTAATATTGCCCTGGCAATAACTATTCGTTGACATTCACCTCCTGAAAGATAAATACCATTAGTACCTATTAAAGTATCAATACCGTTAGGTAGCTTATCTATAATATCCATACACTGAGCTTTCTGTAGTGCTGACAATACTTGTTCTTTTGTGGCATTTTCTTTGCCTAGATTTACATTGTCATAAATAGTGCCTTTAATTAATCTACTGTTTTGGAATACGAAAGAAACAGTATTCATTAATTCTTCTTTTGGAATATCCTTTGAATTAATATTACCGATTAAAACTTTCCCACTGTTAGGGTCAAAGAATCTTGCAATAATATTTGCTAAAGTAGATTTACCACCACCTGATGGTCCTACGAATGCTACTGTTTCACCTGAATTGATTTTTAGGCTAACATTGTTTAATGCTTTTTTCTTTCCATCATAACTATAATAAATATTCTTAAGTTCGACAGATCCATCCTTAGGTGACTGTGGAGTAGTTGATGACGAAAGAGGTTCTAACTCTAATACAGAGTTGATTCTATTCATTGCATCATTTAGAATTTGGTTATTTTCGCTTGCATGCATTGTTTTAGTCAATGTTACTGAAATAATAGGTGTAATGATTATATAGAAAATTAAGTTTAGGATAAATTCTGTTGTGATAGTATCTCTTGTAAAGAACAAAGTTCCACCGATTAAAAATGCAAATACACCGTTAATAAGCATTGTGTAGATTATCATAGGGATACGCAATTCTTTTGTATAAGAAATTGCCCATTTACTATATCTGTCAATAGCACCTTTAAATCTTTTAAAAGAAAATACAGACTGACCAAAGGTTTTAACAACAGGAATACCTCTTACATACTCAACAGCCTCATTTGACATATCATTAAGTGCATTTTGGTATTCTTCCATTTTCTTCTGCATTCTTTTACCTGTCATAGTTGCCATAATTACAAATGCCAACACAACCGGTATAAGGCTAAGGAGACCTAATCTCCAATCAAAGAATAATAACATAAATAATAGTGCAATAGGTGTTACGAAAGAATTTACCATATCAGGTAATTGATGAGCAAGATATGTTTCTGTTGCACCACTAGACTCATTAATAATACTTCTTAGCTTACCACTACCGAAAGACTCAATCTTGCCCAGTGGCAATGTTGTAATATGGTAGGTCATAGTTTTTCTTAAATTTGCTTGTACTCTAAAAGCTGAAAAATGAGAACACATTAATGCACCGATATAAATCAGTATAGCAAGTACAGAAAAAATAACTGCCATCCAACCATAGTATGCAAGGTTCTCTGCATTCTTTAAGTCAGAAATATTATCAAGAATTTCTTTGATAATTTTCCAAATGTAAATGAAAGGAACTAATGCTACTAATGCACTAATACCTGACAGTACCCATGAAAGATATGTAAGGACTTTATATTTCCCTGCATATTTCATTAGGGTTGATAGATTTGATTTCTTTTTCATAAAATTCCTCCTAAAAATTAGTTAGTTATAGCTAACCTATATGTAAAAAATATAGGGTTTTAGAACCCCATAATTTTTTCCCAACCTGCAGTATAGAAATCTCTAAGTTGCTTAACATATACAACAGCCTCTTCTTTAGGCATACTGTGTCTTACAATCTCGAACATTCCACCAAACATACCACTTGCAAGAATATGACAAAGTTTCTTGTCAATTTCCGGTACTTCATAACCTAGTTTTCTTTGAACTTCTATAAATCTATAAGTTGACTCAACTTCAACTTCCACCATATTGTGAATAAAGTGTTCATATGGTGTACCTTGTGAACAACAGATAATTAACTTAAAAATATCAAAATTATCATAAATATATTCAACACATCTTGAAATACAATCTCCGGAACAACTGCCCATATTTTCTCTTTTATTTTCGTCAGGAATACTGTCAAATTCTTCTTGTGACTCCATAAACATATGCATTACAGTTTTTGCTTGTTCTTCAACAAGACCACTAAACAAGGCCTCTTTATTAGAGAAATAGCCATAAAATGCACCTGTAGTTACATTAGCTTTCTTTACAATATTTCTTAATGATGAAGATAAGAAACCTTTTTCAAGAAATTCTTCCTTACCTGCATTTAAAATATTTTCAAGTGTTCCATTATCTTTATTTATCATACCGCACCTCATATAACATTGTTATATAACACTGTTATATTATAATTCCACATAATTATTTTGTCAATAGAAAAAGCGAGTAATTAGGATAATTCCTCTTTACTCGCTTATGAAATCAGTTACTGTCATACCTAGCCTTTAGTTTTTCCAATGCCTTTTTCTCTATTCTTGAAACATATGACCTAGATATATTCATAATTGAAGATACTTCTCTTTGAGTTAGTGGTTTACTGCCATTAAGTCCATATCTCAGATTGATAATTTGTAATTCTCTTTTAGTTAAAGTTTCAGTTAGGTACTTATTAATCTTTTGAAGATTTAACTTTTTATCAAGGTTATCTGCAAAATCATCATCAATAGAAAGTAAGTCCATTAATTTTAGGGTGTTACCGTCTTTGTCAATATCAACTGCATCTTCCAGAGAAACATTTTGTGAGGACTTTTTCAGATTTCTAAAGTGCATTAGAATTTCATTTTCAATACACCTTGATGCATAACTACTGAGTTTTATATTTTTGTCCATATCAAATGTATTTATGGCTTTAATAAGTCCTATTGTACCGATTGAAACCAAATCATCTTGGTCAACATTTACTGCATAATATTTTTTAATAATATGTGCCACTAATCGCAAATTATGTTCTACTAAAATATTTCTAGCCTTAATATCGCCATTCTTGGACTTTAGAAGATATTCTTTTTCTTTTTCTTCTGATAATGGTTTAGGAAATTTTCCATTACCACATATGTGAAGAATAAAAGTAAAAATATACTGACCTAAAAAATTTATAAATTCCAGCACAACACCACCTCCAAATTATTAGTACATTTTATTCAATGAATTTGGCATTTTGCTTGTACTTATAATTTTTATTTAAATAGAAATAGATAACACCTAAATGGTATCAGCTTTTCTTATTACATATTGATTTTACTTTGAATGTTGCAACACTTTGCTATAATCGACCTTAATAAGTGGTTCTTCCCCGATTTTGTCTGCTGATTGATAAGCAATATGACCTACAGTACCAACAAAATTAATTGTGTTGTCCTTATTAATTGCCATAATATCGGAAGGCTTTCTTTCTGTTGGCTTTTTTCCGTCACTAAAAGTAAAACCTTCATTTTCGGCATCAATCATAAACTGATTTGCTACTTCCTTATCCTTAAGATAAACATAGATTCTTCCTTCATTTTCTGCTAATAAGTTTTTAATTCTTGACATAAAAAATTCTCCCTTTGAGTAATAATTCCACAAAGAGAGGTAAAAAAATAACACCCATCGTTACCGATAGATGTTGACCAGTCTAAATATATACACACCATCGGTTAAGCTTTACCACCTTGCCTTTTGGTAGGTTGGTGTGCGATCATAGGGCTTACTCCCTCACGCACTCTTTATGGTAGTTTTATAATAACACTTTAATTAACATATGTCAATAACTTTATAATAATTCTTTGAAAAGTAAAACTGACACCACATGGAGTGATGTCAGTCATTACTTTTATTAGATTAATTTACTTTTACTCTACACTTTAGAGTTTCACCATTTGTTTTAACGATGATTACTGCATTACCTTTTTTCTTAGCTAGGATTTTGCCGTATTTATTTACGGTAACAATCTTAGTATTTGAAGAAGTGAACTTAGCAGTTCCTACTTTACCCATAACTTTCAGTGTATAGGATTTATTTTTCTTTAGTGTAAGTGAAGTTTTGTTTAGCTTAGGTTTCTTCACTACAAGTGTCATAGTTTTAGATACCTTATTATTTGTAACGGTAATTTTAACTGTACCTAACTTATAAGTAGTGATTACACCCTTACTGTTTACCTTTGCAATTTTAGTATTGCTACTCTTATAAGTAGTTTTACCAACAGGATTTTTAATTGTAGCTTTTACAGTAGTTTTAGCCTTTACATAAACAGATTGTTTAGCTTTCTTTAGAGTAATAGTTGTTTTCTTTAACTTTGGAACAACCTTTTGGGCTACAATCACCTTACCACAAGTTGAACAATGAGAACCCTCAGTTAAACCTGTATGTGTATATGTAGGTTTTACTGCCTTATCCTTAACTACTGTATGTCCTAGCTTTGGAACTGTCTTTTGTGGAGTAATTACTTTGCCACATACTGAACAATGCTTACCTTCAGTTAGGCCATTCTTTTCACAAGTTGGTTTAACTTCTTTATCTATTACAACAGTATGAGGTGTTTTTTCAATAGCTTTCTCAGAAACTACATTATTACAAATAGAACATACATATTCCATTTTACCTGTTTCTTTACAAGTAGCTTCTTTAAGCACTTTCCAAGTACCGTTATGTAAAACTGTAACTGTTGTAGTAACTGTTTTACCATTTGAAGTAATGGTTAATGTTTGTTCACCGGCTTTTGTATTGTCAAAACCTGTTACTGTGTAATCATCAACATATGATGAAGAACCATCTGTATAAACTGCAACCAGCTTTAAACCGTCATTACAGAATGTTTCACCCTCAAAATACTGTTTTACTGAGAAATCAGTTGTGATAACCAGTTTCTCAACTTTATTTTCTACAACATTAATGTTATAAGTTGCTGAGATATTATTTGAAGTTGTAGCAGTAATTACTGCTTTACCACTCTTTATGAATGATACAACACCATTGTTATTAACTGTTGCCACTGAATTATTACTTGAAGTCCATTTAACTGACTTATTAGAAGTGTTATTTGGTGTAAAGTTGGCTATCAGCTTTGTTTTTTCTCCAACATAGAAAGTATTTTTATTTTCCGAATATGGAGAAGTTACATTAATTGAAGTTGCTTTTACTTCTGATTTACCGGTGAATTTAGCAGTAATTTCTGCAAATTCAGTCATTTCAATAATATATGTAGGGTCTGAACTTACTTTTTGACCGTTTACATACCAACCTGCAAAAATTGAGTCAGCTGACTTTTCTGCTGTAAGTGTTACATCATCACCAACAAAGTAGTAACCGTCACTACTTGTCTGTGTAACATTACCGTCACCCTCTGTAACAATAGTTAAAGGTAATTTCTTATTAACCTTAAGAACTGTTGGTTCGGAAGTCATTACTTCTAGATCTTTATTTTCAAGAATTCTGATTGATAGATAATCCGAATTACTTAAACCTGTAACAGTAGCATCAACCTTATTGTTAATTGTTACTGCCTTTGACCAATCAGCATTTGCAGTTAATGAAGAAACCGTTGCTACTTGATATGAATAGTTTTCATTTAGGTTAGTTAGATAATACTTACAATCTGAATATTTAACTGAAACACTTTTGCTAACTGACTTTTTAGCATAAACATTTACTGTTGTAATCTTACCGGACATATTGTTGCCACTAGACTTTAGTCTAACTCTTAGGATAGTTCTTACTGTCTTAGGATATACATTGATATATCCGTCACAAGTATGCCATACACCATCTTCTGTGCAATACTCATACTTATCATCAAACTTTTCTACTGTACGAAGATTGTTATAATCAATAGTTACTGTTGGTGCTGATGGCTGAATGATACTTTCTTTACTTTCAATATCAAAGATACTGTCTCTTGAAGATAAGATTTTTTCATAAACATAATCAAATACTTCTTCAATATCCTTTGCATTAATACCGAAGTAATCATTTACTTCTTTAATTATCTTTGCATCAAATTCTTCGTCAGTATGAATAATATTTGAATTGTCACTATTAATATACTTATAGAATAGTTGTTCACCCAGTAGTCTAATCTGACAAAGTGACTTCATTTCATATAAAGTGTATTCAGCTAATGAGTCGTCATTTAAAGAAGAATCATCAGAAACAATATCATTAAATAAACCTGTTGAAAGGAGATTACTGTTTTTATTCTTATAACTGTTAGAAATTGTGTTATAACCTGATTCTACTGCCATTGAAATATAGTTTGCAATAGCAAATGAATCTGCTGCCTCATACATATCACCAATGCCAAAGGCTAAATCTACTACTTGGAATGTGGCTGAAAGTGCTTCATACCAAATTGCCAACTTACCAAGTGACTTAGAAATAGCTTCTTCAAGTACAATATTTGCAACTGAATTTGCAGTAGCTGAGGCGAAATTCTTAGCAAGTTCTAATCTAAAGTCATATGAGTCATTTAGTAACTGTGACTTTAGCTTTTTAGCCTCATCAGCGATTAGCTTTTTGTAGTTGGTATTAGCTGACTTATACATTAATGAATTAAGCTGAGAGTCTTTCATAAAATCTCTAAAGCGTTCTTCATCAGAATAATAACTGATTAAAGTATTTAGTAGTAATGTGGCTTGTTCGACAGATGCTTGAGCCTTTAACTGAGTATAAAGGTAACGAGAAGTAACTGCATCGTTATAAGCATTAATAGGATTTTCTACTAATAATTCAACTGCCATACCACCGTATTCACTTACACCTGTGATACCCTTAAATAATGCTGAGTTTTCACTATAGCCTAGGTTATCACCAACTAGCTTTTTAAATGTAGTAACTGATATACCACCAACTGCTGATAGTCCAAGTTTCCCATAGAATGTATTAATAATTGAATCTTCATCAGTTGAGTTTTCTAAATTACCTGCTAATTCGTTTATTGTATTAGTGCTATCTAATGCATTACTGATAATAGCAGTTACCTTTTCTTTAGTTGTATTATCACCAAAGTCAAAGGAATCACAAGAACTTTCTATAACATAAAGAGCATTCTTAACTGCACTTACATACTGGTCACTTACTAATCCGTTAATGTTTTGTTCTGAATTATCATCGGTAATCATTTTAACAAGTAATTCATCAATTAATTTCTTCTTATCATCCTTTGTAAGTGTTTCAAAATCAAGTGTTAAAACAAGTTTTAGGCTATTATAAACACCCTCACCAAGAGAATTAGCCATATCACTGTTTTTAACATATAGGAAGTTGTTACCGTTTAATAGATAATCAGCCGATGACTTTCTGCTATTATCTTCTTTAGAAGTTAAGTCATTAACTTTATCTGTAGAATTAGCAAAACTATAATAGTTAAAGTCTATTGGTGTTACTGTTACACCACCACCGATACCGTCAAGAACCTTATATGATGCTGACTTAAACTGTGCAATATCATCATAGTTAATTGCATTATATGCTACATAATCAAAATAAATTGATTCGTCAGGAGCAAGAGTATTTATATTTGTAGAAACACTGCCATCCTTTGAGTACTTATAATCAACATACTTACTTTGATTATCTGCTGATACAGTTCTAACATTCATTAGTCTTGCATCTACTGAAAAATCAGGAGAATAATTTTCATCTGATGGGTCAAGACCAAGTGCTGTTGAAGTAATATTCTTTACAATATTATTAAAGTCAAGAGAAGGACAAATTGCATCAATATTACCAACATTCTTTAGTCCTATATTAAAGTAGAAAGCATTGTTTCGGATTTCTTTACATACTTCAACATTAAACATTATGTTTGTCATACCGTAAACATCAATAGGTTCATCGGTTTTGAAAGAAGTCTTAACTGTCTCTTCAAACTCACTTAGCACACCGGAATAATCTGCTGACAAGTCGTAAGAACCTACCTTATCACCACGAACAATCCATGACAGTGTCTTAGTTTCTTGACCTACAAGTTTATCAAACTTAACATTCTTACTGTTACACCATTCACCGGAAACATTATCCATTAGGTGAAGTCCATCAGGTATATTTAGGTTCACTTCATTATTTGTTAGGACAAAGTCTTTAGTTGCGTTATTTACAATATGAAGTTTTACATCAAAGAATTCTTTTAGTGTCTTTGCAGTAGCATCAAACTGTAGAATTGCAATAAACTCTTTATTCTCTTTATTTGGAATAAAGCTAATACCACTGATAGTAGAATTTCCGTTACCGTTAGGTTTGTTTTCGTTAGGTTTAGAGCCACCGGAATTAGAAACAGTATATTTTATAATTTTGTTATCATTTCTAATATACTTAATTGGAATTTCTTTTTCACCATATCTAACAGTAACTTCAACAGAATAAACATTTTGGTTAGCTGGGTCATATACATCGATACCTGCATCAACAATTTCGTTAAATGTCATTCTTGTTACTTCAAAAGTACCGGTAACAAGTTCTTCCTTAATCATAGTTAGAGTAATTTCTCTAGTTGCATTTGTAAGGACTGTTACATTCTTTCTAACAGGTAAATATCCTGACTTGTAACAACCTACTAATGTATCACCACCGGCAAGGTTGTATGAAGAATAACCGTTACTATCGGTATAAATAACCTTTTGGTTATCTTCACCTAGATTAAAGTAAACAGGTGCTTGAGGAATAATCTTGCCCTTTTCATCAACTACTTTAACTTTTACTGTACCGATTGCAGTTCTTTCTTTAACTGTTACTGTGAAAGTTGCAGTTGACTGTTCACCAAATGAGTCTGTTACAGTTAGCTTAACTTCATATGTACCTGCTAATCTATAACTTTTAATAGGTTGAATATCATCAGAATAAGTGCCGTCACCAAAATCCCAATGATATGAAACAATGCTGTCGTCATCTGTTGAAGAATAGCCGTCAAAATATTCTTCAACTCCCTTTTCCATTACTTCATTACCGTTGATTTTGGCAACAGGTTTTTCGTTATTTTCTTTATCTCCAACAGTTTTGTATTCTACTGTATTTGATAAAGTTGAGGAATAGTTGCCTGACTCATCATAAGTTTCTACTTTGTAAGTATATTTTGAATCAGACTTAGAACTGATAGTATCATAAAATTCATATGAATGGTTAGAAGAAACTTGTCTTGAACCTAAGTATGTTTCTCTACCCTTTTCATCAATTCTGTAAACCTTAAAACCTGATAGGTCACTGTCTTTATTATCTGACCAATTAAGAGTTACTGTGATTTTCTTAATTTCTGATTTTAGGTTATTAATTGATGGTGCTAAGTCATCATATGTATAAGTATAAACTTTGCTATATTCTGACTTTAGACCACTTGTATCTGTACAATATACTCTAACATAAACTTTCTTTGAGTTAGTAATACCTGATAAAGGAATATCAGCTGATACTGTTTTATAGTCAGCGTTTATGTTCTTCACTGTACTAAATGTTTTGTAATTATCTTCACCCTCAATTTTATATTCAAAAGTAACTGTATCTACTAAGTAATTATCCTTTACTAAAGCACTTACTGTATGGAACTGTTTACTGATTGAAGAATTGCTATCAGGAGAGATACTAATAACTTCAGGAGAAATTATATCCTCAGCAAGTTTTGCACTTACTGTCTGTGAGAATTCACTTACATTGCCTACTGTATCTGTAACGGCAATTTTGTAATAATATACTGTGCCACTCTTTACAGTAGTATCGTAATAATTAATCTGCTTTAGACCACTTGAAAGTAGGATAAATCCACTATCCTTTTCAGTTGAACGATATACCGAATAAGTTGACAAGTCTTCTTCAGAACCTTGTAACCAGGCTAGATAAATTGCATTATCTGTACTTGTAGCTACTAAATTTGTAGGTGAAGATGGTGCAGTTTTGTCAATCATATATTCAACAAATGGTGCATTGCTTGAAGTATCACTAACATTACCGGCAAAGTCAGTTGCAACTGCTCTTACATAAATACTACCGTCATTAAACTCATCAACATTTACATTAAATGAATATGTTGCAGTTTTTGATGCTATTGTAAATTCTTTATTTGATAGAGATTTCCAAGTTTTTAGGTCAGTTGAAATTTGAATTTCTATTGACTTAATACCGTAGTCGTCCCCGGCTGTTGCACTAAAGTTAATTACTGAGTTTCTTCTACCGGCTGATGGTGATAATGAAGTAACTACAGGTGCAGTTGTATCATCAGTAGTTGTAACTTCTAATGTACCGGAATATCCACCAATATTACCGATTTTATCAACACCTGCTACACGATAAATATGAGTTGTATTTGGTGTTAAGTTTTCAATAACACAACCGTTATCGGTAATGTTATCTTTCACTACCTTAAAGTTACCGTTTTCCAATTTTTCTTCTAGAACATAACTAGCTAAATCTTCAGCCTTTGGTTGTTTCCATTTTAGAGTAACTTTTGTAGAAAGAACTTTACTGATAGCAAAATCTGTTACCTTATCAGGCCCTTGATTATCAATCTTGTACTTAACAATCTTAGGTTCACTTTCGTTACCCTGTAAGTCATATACAACTGACTTAACAGAAATTTCTGTATCAGTTAATTCTTTAGTATTGAAAGCAAATGTAAATGGAGAATTCTTGACTGTATCAATTAAAGTCCAATTTTCTTCATCTGTACTATAGTATAGCTTTGCACTACCTAACATTAGATTGTCTGTTGCTTCAACTGTAATCTTCTGTACATTACCGATATAGCTATAACTTGATGGGGTTATTGAAGTAATTACAGGCGGTTCTTCATCAATGCCACGCATTGCAATAGTTTCAGCAGACTTTTCACTTACAATGCCAAAGCTGTTTTCTGTAATTACATAGTAAGTATATAGTCTGTTTTTCTTTACATTTGTATCAGTATAAGAAAGAATATCTCTACCCTTAATTGTAGTTAATAGAGAGAAATCTGTATCAACTTCGGATTTTCTATAAATTTTATAAATCTTACTATCTACTTCACTGGACTTTGACCATGAAATCTTAATATCATTGTAGTCACCTAATGCAACAACATTCTGAATTTTTTCAGGTACACTCTTATCTACACGAATTGTACCTTCCTTTTCTACTGTTACATTGTCAATATCTGTATAAGTAAATAGAACTTTATATTCACCGTTTGGAATATCTTCAACATCTAAATCAAAGTTAAAGTAAATTTTGTCGCTGATAACTGCATTTGATTTACCGATAAATATTTTATTATTATCCTTGTCAAAGTAATATAGTTTACCTAAAACTGCATTACCATCTAAATCAATACCGTTATTTTCATTCTTTGCACTTACAGTAATTGAACCGTCTTGTACAGAAACAGTATTTTGACTATGAGGAGTAGTAATATCAAGAACATCCATTGAATGTGGAGTTACTGATAATTTAGTACCTCTTGTTTTATCTCCTGCATCATTCACACCATAAACTGTATATTCATAAGTTTTGTTAGGTGTTAAATCATAATCAATAAACTGATTATTCTTTGGTGTTGCAATCTGTTCACCATCTCTAGTGATAATATAACTTGTAACAGTATCGTTTTGATGTCTAGACCAAGTAAGCTTTACTGTTTTGCTATATACATTAGAAGCAGTTAAATTTCTAACACCACACTTCATAGTATCTGTTGAGAATACTGCGTTGTTCTTGTACTTATCAAACTTATCTACAAAATTATCCTTAGTTTCTGCCGGTACAAAAATTGTTTCAAGAGAATTCATTGAATAGAATAAATCTTCAAAAGGACAATTTGGAACATTAGTACCTGTAAACATAAATTCCTTAACAGAAGCCATTTCGTTAAATGGACTATAGTAATAATAATTACTTGTACCGATATTTCTGATATTTGTACCCAGTACAACACTTTCAACATTTTTACAATTTCTAAATGCCTCGTCATAAATATCTGTTACTAAATCAGGAATTCTGATTTCACCCTTAATAGCAGAACAATTTGCAAAAGCATATCTTGAAATTGCAGTTAGTTTTTCTGATAGAATTAATGATGTAATACTACTACAGTTTTGGAATGCACCTTCACCCATTGAAGTTACACTATCAGGAATAATAAGTTCACCTGTAAGGCTTGTACAATTTTGGAACGCATATGTACCGATAGTTTCTACTGAACCTAAGTCAAGTGAAGTTAAAGCCTTAGCATTTCTAAATGCATAAGAACCGATAGATGTGCCATTCTTGTTACCCTCAATCTTTAGAGTAACAATACTACTGTCACCGTCAAAAGCACTACTACCGATAGAAATTACTGAACTTGGTACTCTCAGGTCACCACTTATACTTGTACAGTTTGCAAAAGCTGATGAACCGATAGTAGTAAGATTATTATTTAAGTTTACACTTTCAAGAGAAGTACAACCATAAAATGCTCTGCTACCGATATTTTCAAGATTTTTATTTACTTCATATGATGTTAGATTAATACAATTTTCAAAAGCATAAGAAGAAATTGACTTTAGATTTTCATTGAAAATCACTTTTTCAATGGTACTGTTATTTTGGAATGCTGAAATTTCAATAGTTTCAACATTTTCAGGAATTGTTACTACTGTATCATTACCTTGATATAGTAATAACTCATTCTTGTCATTAACAATAAAGTCATCTTTATAGCCGGATACTTTATATCTTGCATTGTTGATATATGCTGAATATGTATAACCAAATGACTTGTATGCCTTTAGAGTTACATATACAGTTTGTAGTCTATTCATTGAATAGAAAATATCGTTAAATGATGCTGATGGTAATGTATCACCTTTAAATGTAAATTCCTTTACAGAATTCATACCATAGAATGGATTATAATAATAATTATTATAACTACTAATAGTTTGAACATTCTTACCTAAAGTAACTGTTTCAACACTTGAACAATTATTAAATGCTTGATTATCAATAATAGTTACTGAATCAGGAACTTCAATACTTTCTAAGCTCTTACAACCATCAAAAGTATATGCACTAATTCTAGTTAGAGAATCAGGAATTTCTACATTAGTAATACTTGAACAGTTTTGGAATGCACCTGTTGCAACTGTTATAACACTGGTTGGGATAACTAATGTATCAATAATATTGCTACAATTTCTAAATGCATATTCACCAATTGTTTTTAGTGAATCATTAAACTGTACTTTTGTATTGATACCTTTGCAGTTATCAAATGCATACTTACCGATTGAAGTAACATTACCCAGTGAAATTGACTTTATAGAAGTATCATTTTGGAATGAATAATCACCGATTTTAATTTCTTCATTGTTACTTGCAATTTCAATAGAAGTTAAGGAAGAACAATTAGCGAAAGCATAATTACCTACACTTCTTGTGTTTTCAGAAATTTTTAATACACCTGAAAGTTTTGTACAACCATAGAAAGCACTATTACCAATAGAACTAATTAAGTTATTGAAAATAACTGTTTCTAGATTTGTACAACTATAAAAAGCTGATTGGTTAATTTTCTTAATATTCTTAGAGAAAGTTACCTTTTTGATATTAGTATTATTCTTAAATGCTGAGTCACCGATTTCTGTTACATCATCAGGAATTATAACATCTGTGTCATTACCTGAATACTGAAGTAGCACACCATCTTTAATCACAAAGTCACTGTCCGAAATCATAACAATTCTAGCATTATTGATATATGGTGAAAATCTAGCTACATAATCAATATAACCATTAACCGGAACATAGACAGTTTCTAGGTTGTTCATATATTGGAATAAATCTGCATATGGAGTGGTAGGTACTTTTTCAGTATTAAAAGTAATCTTCCTTACACCGGTCATATGGTAGAACGGATTATTATAATCTCTATAATCAGTTCCTAACTGTATTAATCCTGTACCTAGTTCTATTTCAGTTACTCCTGTACAACTATAAAATGCTCTGTTATCTATAGTCTTGATATTATTAGGAATTGTAATTTTCTTTAATGATGTACAATTAGAAAATGTTTCATAGTTAATTATATCTAGATTTTTTGAAAATTTGATTTCTGTAATACTTTTACAATTTCCAAAAGCACTATTTTTAATTGTTGATACACTGTCAGGAATATTTAGTTTACCGGACAATGAAGTACAACTATTAAAGGCATATGAACCTATTGATGTTACATTGCCTAAATCTAGAGTTTTTACACTGGCATTATTTTGGAAAGAATAATTACCGATAGTTGTACCATCTTCATTACCTTTAATAATAATTGAAGTGATTTTGTTATCCTCTGCAAAAGCATAATCACCGATAGTATTTACTGATGATGGAATTACTAATTCACCGGTTAATGAAGTACATTTATAGAATGCATAGTTGCCTATTGTTTCTACTGAATTAGGAATTGTGATTTCTGTTAAAGCAGTACAGCCGTTAAAAGCATAATTATCAATAGTAGTGATTTTGTCAGTTAGGTTTATACTCTTTAATGAAGTACAACTGTTAAAAGCATTTAGACCTATAGAATTTAGGTTGTTGTTAAGTACAACTGTAGTTAGATTTTTACAACCTAAAAATGATCTTGAAGAAACCTTTTCAACATCACTTGAGAAAGTAACCTTAGTAACAACTTTATTATTTTGGAATGCTGATGGTTCAATCTCAGTGATGCCACTAGGAATTGTTACTTCCGGATTATCCCCTTGATATGAAAGAAGTACATTGTCCTTAACTACAAATTCTTCTTTATTATTTAGTAGTACAAAATTTGCATTATTTATATATGGTGCATATTTAGCTACATAATCACTATAACCATTAACCGGAACATAGACAGTTTCTAAGTTATTCATATATTGGAATAAATCTGCATATGGAGTTGTAGGTACTTTTTCAGTATTAAAAGTAATCTTCCTTACACCGGTCATATGGTAGAACGGATTATTATAATCTCTATAATCAGTTCCTAACTGTATTAATCCTGTA
>ERZ824473.2690-NODE-2690-length-19834-cov-6.837454_pt1 | contig 19834 bp, 21 predicted proteins | sample MGYA00519874_ERZ824473 | MGnify/ENA primary metagenome ERZ824473 (study PRJEB31778, sample SAMEA3449151) | human gut metagenome | biome: human gut; feature: human-associated habitat; material: faeces | place: United Kingdom | collected 2010/2012 ... | reverse complement strand
AACCATCAGTGAATTATAAGCCAGAACAACAGATGCCCACCAGCTTATGGCGAAAGCCATAGGTCGGTGGGTATCTGATTTACGAAAAGAATTAAATGCTGGTCGCTGATTTTCCCATTGCAAACCGTTGTAAAATTATTATACGAGACTACATTTTGAAAGAACCGTTCGCCGTTTAATGATGTGTAAAGTGGGGTGCCTGCCATGACCGCTGTGATCTATGCCCGCTATTCCAGTGACAACCAGCGCGAAGAATCCATCGAAGGTCAGACATTCCTCTTTATGAAAAGCAGCTCCGGGATGCCGAATCGGGTATCCAGAATATGCTCAATGCGATTCAGGCTGGAATCCTGACCAGTTCCACCAAGGAGCGGCTGGAGCAGCTGGAAGAAACCAAGCGTGAGCTTGAAGCCCGCATTGCAGAAGAGAAGCTGGCAAAGCCCAAGGTCACTGAGGAGTTCAGCTGGTTCTTGTTGCTCCGGTTCCGCAAGCTGGACATGAGCCTGAAAGACCAGCGGCAGGCACTAGTGGATACCTTCATCAATGCGATTTACCTGTATGATGATAAGGTTCTCATTACCTTTAACTATAAAGAAGGGACACAGACCGTGACTTTTGTAGAAGCGGCAGAAGCCGCATCAAAGGGAAATGGTTCGGATTTGAATTGCTTTACTGCACCAAGGGGCTGTTGCACATGTGACAGCCCCTCTTTTATTCGTAGAATCGAAAAATAAAAAGGTAATCGCTCAACAATTGCCGTCCTGTGAAAGAGGCGACTCCTGTGCGATAATATAGTTATCGAGAACTTTTGAGAATTCTCAGTAATTCTCAGTAATTCTCGATAATTATTGAGAATTCTTAAAAAATTCTCAAGTAGAGGAGACATCGCGATGCAGGTGAGTCAGATGAAGCGGGCAATAAGTCAGGAACAATGGAAACAGCGCATTGTGGAGTGCCGCAATTCAGGGGTTCCGGTCAAGGAATGGTGCCGGGAGCAAGGAATAAGTTATTCTACCTACTACCGCCATGAGCAAGCATTATTGAAAGGTGCGCAGGATTCCAGCGACATACCGATTTCAGAGCAGGCACCGCAAACATTACCAGTCCCATTCGTAGATGTCTCTGAAATGTGCCAAACAACCTCCAAAACCCATACAGATAGCATTGTAATCCAAGTCTCAGCTCCCGGCTTTAAACTCAAGGTTACCGGAGAAGCTGCAATGAAGGCATTGAAAGAAATCGAACGGGTGCTGCGCAATGCTTAAAGATGCCACAGGATTTAAAAAGATTTACATTGCAGCCGGAAAGACGGATCTTCGCAAAGGAATGAACTCGCTGGCAGCAATAGTCAGTTTGCAATTTGAACTTGATCCATACGAGACGGATATTCTATTCCTGTTTTGCGGTAGTACTCGACGTGTAATAAAAGGTCTTGTATGGGAGGGAGACGGTTTTGTTCTGCTCTCGAAGCGTTTGCAAAACGGAGTGTTCCAGTGGCCGCGTGACAGGCAGGAAGTTATGGACCTTACGCAGAAACAGTTCTCGGATTTAATGAACGGGCTAAGTATTGTCAGTACAATACGAACTGCGCATCCTAAATATTTGTGCTGAAGGATATGGCAAAACGTAAAATTTTCGGCCACGCCAGATTCATTTTGCTTTGCGGAAACTCTACCCACTACAAACGTCTGCATCCCGAGAGAGCCTCTGCTGTAGAGGTTCTTTTTTCGATTTGACCGAAAAGCAGGATTGAAGCCTGACAGGCCTCTCTCCTCAGCTCAGCGCACACTGTGCATGGGCAAAATGCCAAATGCTGGCTGGGGTTCGATTGGACAGCATAGCCAGAAAAGAGTACAATAGTATGTAAAGAAAACACTTTTTTGATGGAGAGAACTGCCATGACTAAGCTTACAGCAGAAGAATTGAAGGGCTATACCAAAGAGGACATGATTGCTTTGGTAATGCAGATGCAGGAACGGCTTCTTGCCTTCATTGTAGCATTTGCGGCGTTACTCTTCCCACAACAAGGTCAGTGTAACACCACGCTTTGCCAACTCACGGTGAATGTACGGATAGTCCGGTTCAACGTACAAGCACTCTTGTACTTGTACGGGAAGAGCATCCGATTCGAATCGGCATTGGTAATGTCGTCATCAACAGGCCACTGTATGGTATGCTTGTCCATTTCAGCTAAAATCTCGCGGACGGTGTGCCGCGAACAATGAGCGGTTGTCTCAATCGTCCGTTGGCTGTAACCGAGATTGTTAAGCCTCAAAATCTCCAAATAGTCTATCATTTTGGAGTCCTCCATAAGAAATTCAGTCACAGAATCAACTATGTCACATTCATTACAGTGGATGTTGGGGCTTTAGTGCGTGAAAGTGGGGCTATTTTCCCTACACGGTGGGGCTAAAACTTTGTGCGCATGGGGCTTTCGGAGCGATTTATGCATTTCGCACAGCAAAGCTGTTTTTCAAGCACGGCAAATAGCATTTACATATTCCCGTTACTAGCGAAATAAAAGAATGCACGGCCAATGCTGCGAACCATTCACACAGACAGTTTCTTTTTGGGATAGGTTTCGTTTGCATGGTCAAATTGGGAGGGTTTCGCTTCAAAAGACTTTACCATTACAACACTGCGACCGAAATGCTTATTGGTTTGACAAATAAATATGAATCATTACACCCTTTTCCCAAGCAGAAATCGTACCTAACAGAACTGATTTTTCCAGCCATGACAAGGTTGTGCTATTTGTTCTGATTTTTGGGTGGGTTTTTTCGATATAGCCCTTGTCATTTGCAATACCCACATTCTCGATAAATACTAGGCATGATTTTCCAGAACTATCTGTTCCCTCTAGCATATACCGTGCGGAAAGCTCGAGCTTTCCGTCATCGTGCATTTGTTGCGTATCGACTCCCCCAGGGAGAATCTTGCCATAAAATCCAGAACCCTCTCCTTCGCCGTCAAATAGAATCATTCGTGCCAGACCGCGTTGCCCATGTACCTCGTATGTCTCTTTGATTCTAACGCACACAGTCAATACTTCTCGCATGGCTATCAGCCTTTCATCATAATATAACCGTTTTCTTTTACTTCATAACCCATAGTGGTAAAATCCACAGACAGTTCGGCGGTAGTATTACCCTGCCAGATAAAATGCATATTGTTTTTATTGGAAATTACAGAAATTTTCGCATTGCTCATAAAGGCTCGACTGGATTTTCTGAACCGGAGGAGTTCTATCTGTTTCTTGACCACATCTTGGGTGAGGGCACTATGAATTTGTTCAACGGTCAAGTTGGTTCGGTTAATCTCTTTATGGCCCCCCTCACCTGCTTTTGCAACCGCTTCGTGATCATTTTTCCCCGCGAACAAATCGAGATACCACACCTGCGGTTTACCGGGCATGAATAGTTGAATTGCTCGTGCGACAAGCATCTTTCGGTCATCTTCGCCAAGAGCACTGTAATAAGTGGCATTCACCTGATAGTATACATTTTTTTGGCCGTGCAAATTCTTCACAAATCCGCCACGTGCTACGATTAATTCGATTAACCCCGCAATGCGTTCTTCAGGGAGAAGTCCACGCAAATCAAGCAGCGGAATGCCGTCGTGACAACCAAGCATATTGACAGTGACAATGTGTTTTTCAATCAGTTCATTGGCCCAGCCTGCAAGTGTAGTTCCGTCTTTTTGCTCAATTGCATCAATCAATAACCCAGGAAGGAAGAAATCATAGGTTAGATAACCATAGTTTGCAACCTTTTCGTAGGCTTTTTCTTCATAGCTTGCATGTATTTCCGGCAGAAGTGTCAGTCCATATGGCACTGCTAACTCTTTGACATGTTCCAAAGTATTCCAGGTTTCTGGCTCGTTCATAAAATTGTGGCTGCCGGGTGCCTTAGGAGCATATGCGAAAGCATCTAAGCGAATGATAGCAGCGCCGTATCCTGCGAGTTTTTGAAGTGTTTTTTTATAGAAATCCCAAACAAGGGGCGATTTTAGGTTCAAGTCCATCTGACCGAGATACTTACAGCGAGAATCCAAATAATCGCAAATCTCATGGTGCATATTAGCCCAGCGGCCGAGATTCATGTCCGCCGGATTTACATTATCCTTTAACTGCTTGTTGACCAAATCAGCGAGTTCTTCTGCTGATGCGTATTGCATACCAAACTGCTTGAGCAAATCTTGAGCATCAATTGGATCATAAAAGACCTTCTGATAGAAAGTGTTCCAGTAGGGGATTTTGCTCCCATCAGGCATGCGAACCATCAGAATGGGGAGTCCGGGTTTTCGGAAGAACATCTTGTCCAGATATTTCTTCTCTGGCTGAATGTATCCATCTGTGGTCATTTTGCCACAACCGGTCCAGAATTCATTCCAATTGATAAAGAAGTCTTTGTACTTTGAATTTTGCCCATTCTCCAGTAAATCCTGGAATTGCGGAGAAAGAACCGAAGCATGGTTTAAAATAAAGTCGAGTTTCAAATCTAATCCGAGGGCTTTGATTTTTTCCAAATCCTCTTCTGATGCGAAGAGTTCATTGATATTGTAATCAATTACTGAGAAGCCCCTGTCAAGATCCGTGTTGTAGATACTGGGCAAGATATATATGCTGCCAAAAGAATCTTTCAAATCGTCTGATGCCAGAAATTGAGTGACATCTTTCAATGTCCCGCCCATACTATCCGGATAGAGATTCAGCATGGGAGTGAGTGAATTTCCTTTATTCATCACCTATCACCTATCATTTCTTTATATTCTGCCGCATTCAGAATTTGGCCATTCATCATTTGAATTATGTCTGCGTTTTTTGCATTTTCATTGAGCATGATCTGTTCAAGTTCAAGAACCAGTGCAATCAAGGGCGTGTCTGTATTTGCATTCCGTGCCCGCTTCTTACGACGTTCAAGAGTTTCCTCCGGTGTACTATAAAGGAACACGCTGATGTCAACACCTTTAAGGTTAGGGTTTCCTGCATGTGTCCACTCAATCAGTAGAACACGCTTGTCGGAAAAGTCTCCCGCTTCGTAATGGAAATCGGCTTCTTCATCTCCAAGCTTTCGAAGCAGGATTTCGTTTTTCCCTTCACGGAATGCATTGATAAGTTCCTGCATTGCGGGATAATCCTGTTCGGCTTGTGAACCAAGATATTCGGCGAGTGCCCTGCGACCATAACCCAGATATGCTTTATGCCAAGGGTATGTTGCATCATACTTTGGATCGGCATCTACCATCTTGGTCTGCAATACATGCAGTTCACGCCATGCCTTATCGGAATAAACGCCCTCACGCAACATCCCTTGTATTCCCGCTTGGCGCAGAATTCTTAAACGCTCTGCGTCATTCAAAACAGGGATACGGAATGGATACTCATCTCCGCCAATTAATGCACAGCCTATTCCCTGCGCTTCCAGATATTCATGAATCAATCTTGCAGTGGTAGATTTTCCGACACCGGAGCCGCCACTCACTGTTACTACAGCTCTAGGTAATGAACATAATCGCAGTTTATTCAAAAGCTCTGCGAAAAGAACCTCCGCTTTACATTCTATTGCGTCATGTGAAGCGTGATTCTGAAGCCATGTTTTACCCGTTACACAATTTTCCCATTTAGATGGATGGATGGTCATATTTCTCAATCCTCTTTCGTTTCGACATTGAGATTTTTTCGGTATTCGTTGGGTGTTGTTCCAGTATATTTCTTGAATAGAGTCGAAAAATAGGCAAAACTATCAAATCCAACTTCCATCGCAATCTCACCAATTCGGATATTCGGATGCGAGAGGAGTTCCTTAGCTTTCTGAATCCGATACTCCGAAACGGCATCCTTCAGATTTTTCCCGGTTTCCCTTTTATAAATTTTCCCAAGGTATTCGGGATTTACATAAAATTCTTCAGCAATGCTGTTTCTGTCAATGTTTTCGGCATAGTGTTCTTTGATGTACTGATGTACCTTTTGAGAAATAGTTTCCTGCCTTGCAGTCAGTTCTAACTTGGAAAAGGCCGTTGACAACAAGTAGTTTGCCCAGTGAATAAAATCCATCATTGATTGTACGGACTTTTCTGATAACTCTTGTGCGACTGCATTGTTAAATAAGTCCGGTGCCTTACAATCCGCCTTTGCTAATTCAACATAAACGATTTGCAGCAGTGTTTGCCTTGCAGATTGCAGTGATTCAATACTAAGCTGCTTAGTTTTCATGCCTTCTTCGAGGTGATCCTTAACATATTGAAGGATCGCGCGTTTATCTCTTTTGAATACACTTTCTTCCAGTTTTTTTGTATCCAAAGTAAAACTGCCGTTGATTGTTTCTGCCTGCGCATCGCTGAGGTGAAAGCATGTCCCGTAATCTGCCACATTATGTACTAGCGCTTGGATTGCTTCTTGATGCATGCTATAAAGATTTTCAACACGGCAAGGATTGCAAATACATACGGTCAGAATGCTGTTCATGATACTTTCTGTCTGTTTCATCAGAAGAGTGCACCGTTCTTGCAGCTTCTCCTGCCCTTCGGAACAGATTGCTGTTACCAATATTTCTGTGTGTCGGTCATTACACAAAATACTGTCATTTTCAGGACGCCCGCACAACAACTCAGAAAAGACATTTTTGACTGCAAACAACAATAGGTCCCGACCGAAACGAGCCTCATCTTTAGCGAGATTCGTCAATCGCCCAACGATTAACGTGTAATCTGCTTGTGGATCAAGTGCCAACTGTCTTTTTGCAATTTCCTGTGCTGCCTGTTGCGGCTTCTCTTCAAATCTTCCTTCCAGTACACTATTCCAAAAAGATAGTTGCACTTCATCATAGTTGTCCTTTACCCAAACACCGAGCTCACCGTTTTTCTTCAGTGCCTGTTGTTCTTTTATTCGTATAATGATCCTACGCAATGCCACTTCCATAACATCAACATCAAAGGGCTTTAAGAGATATTCTGCTGCTCGGTTATGTAGCGCTTCAAAGGCATAGCTGAAATCTTCATGACAGGTAAGAAGCAGGAATTCACCGTCCATTTTTTGTTCACGAAACCAGCGCAACAGATCCAGACCGCTTCCCATCGGCATTTCTACATCACTTATGACAAGATTGATCGGCTCATTCAGTAGAATTTTCTTCGTCTGCTCAATGTTGTAGGCCTTGCTAACATTTTCTACGCCGAGTTGTTTCCAGTGGACGGCTTTGCGTACAACCTCTACTGTTGCCATGTCATCGTCGACAATTAGAGCATTTATCATACGACGTCTCCTTCGCTGGTTTTCTTTCCTGTTTCGTTGATTGCTTCTTTGGGAAGATAAAAGATGGTTCTGGTTCCATGAGGTTCAGCATTCTTTAGTTCCATAAGATCATTTCTATCATACATGATTCGAAGCATTTCCCAAAGGCTCCACAATCCAAGATGTGTCCCATCCTCGGACGGTTTTGGCTTTTCACCAGCTTGAAACTGCTTCAGTATCTCTTCGGGGTATCCCTCGCCATCGTCTTCAATAGAAAGACAGAGCATTTCTTGTCCCTTATACTCAGTCTTATTCACTTGTACGAGGATTGTTATCAAATTATCAACAGAGACTGCATGCTTGTAAATGTTTTCTACGACTGTGTGAATAAGCATCTGAGGGATGGGCCAGTTTTCATCCTCCTTGTTATATTCGCCGTAATAAAAAACACTGCCGGGATACCGGAGTTCCTGCATTTCGTAATAGTATTGAACGTTTTGCATTTCCTCTGACAACGGAACTGTATGCATGCCGGATTTGAACATATATCGAATATTTTTGGACAGTACTTCTACATACCTTTTGATGCTGTCATTCTGACCCTGCATACTCAAACTCGAAATCGTTGTCATCGCGTTGAGGAAAAAATGCGGACGAAGCTGTAGCCGAATGCATCGCAATTCTGAATCCTGCATTTCCATATGGTGTTTGTAAGCAGATAGTCTAAGGTCTACATTTTCTCGCATCATACGGTTAAAGGTGTCTCTAAGCACTAGAAATTCCTGACTACCGTAGCTCGTTTGAATCTGAAATCCTTCCGTTACACCATTCATGTCGTGCAGCTTTTCGGTCATGTCCTTCATCGGTTTAATAATCTGTCTCCGAGTATAAAAGATAATAGCCGCACTGCATCCTAAGGCAACGATGGCAATCAGTATAACCGATAAAACGCTGGTTTGCGTCGTGTATGTGATTCCGTATTCATTTAGATAACTTGTTACATACAGAGAACTGTCTCCAATTTCAAGTTGGTTTACTTTCCAGTTGCTTCCAAGCGCCTGCATAGTTTGACCCAATGGAATGTTTTTCAATTCGCTGCCAATGGTTTTCCAAACATAGCCATTACTGTCTGTTAATGCCAGACATAAACTCGATATGGCAGGATCCGTATTACTCGAGAAGAAATTCTGAACGGAAATGTATGCTGCTACTATATGCCCATTGCGCATATAGGCACGGTATAAAAATGGTTCTCCAGCGATTTCTTGAATTGTCCAACTGTTTTTTCGTGTGCCGCTTCCTAACAACTCCCAAGTGAAAGATTCTACTGCTTTTCTCGTCTCATACGGCAATGCCCATTTTGATGAATCACCATTTGTACTCTCCATATATCCGCCGTAACTGTTTTCTGCAACGATCAGTAAATCAACTGCGTTATCCTGAAGAAGAGCGGCGTGCATGGCTGTATATATAGACTTCTTGGCGTAGTACCGATCACTTTCCTTGTCACTACGTATCATTTCAAGTGCGGTTTCCTCACTTAGAGTAAGGTTCTTAAGGATATTGTTTGCTCGTTCGATACGATTTTCCAGATTGACTCTATAAATTGCAAGAACATTGTCCGCAGCAGTTTCCATTTCGGTTACAGCGCTATTTCGCATATGGACTATAAGTGCCACAAAAAGTGCCGTGAGAAGCACAAACTGCATAAAAAGCATGATGGAAAGGTTTCGGATAAATGACCTCTTTTTCATTGGCGTCAGCCTCCGTTCGTTCTGTCTCTATCCTACTTGCTTTCCATCATGAAATCAAGAGCAATTCATTCTATTACAGTTCTTTTTTCGAGCGCCTGTATGAACGCGACAAGCTCCTTTGCCATTTTTTGCTGCGTCAGTTCACTCGGATGTCCACAGGCTCCGATAGGATCCATGGGACTCATACGGCAGTATTTAAAGGTGTATACATTGTTATCCCCAGTCTCTGCACGGTATGTATCTACTGCACGATTCATTGCATCATAAAAGTAGTAATCCATACTGCCCAGAGCACAGATGATTTTCGTTTTGTCGCCATTGCATTTGCGGACAGTCTTCAAAAAGTGAACATAATCCTTCTCATACTGCTCCTCAATTTTCTTGGGCGCGGCTGAAAAAGAAGCTGCCGTTGCATCGTTAGTGCCTAGGTTGATGACCACATAATCAACAGGGTGTTCCTTGAAATTCCAGTGATCGGCATCCAGTTCTAGGGCTTGCTGTGCCGGCCGGTCTGTGTACTCGTACAGCATATTCATGGCGACAGGCATAGGAATCTCTTTGCGAGGAGCGAGGCAGATGCCGGAGATACATATCATTTGCCAATCCATTCCAAGGCAGCGTGCTGCTGTAGGACCATGTGCCATCCAAACATTTTCTTCCTGAGGGTAATAAAACCGGTCTTTCTCAGATGTGCCGAGACCGAATCCGCAGGTGATTGAGTCTCCAACAAATTCAATACGCTTTTTGATGGGCTCAACTACGGGCATCAGAATTTCTCCGTCCACATCAAAACTGTGTAGTGACAAACCTGTTTTGATATTTTCCGTCAGTTTTACGACACGGACAGTATGCTCTTGCTCGTCTGTACCGGAATAGATAAGATACTTTGTTGATTTGTTCGTGAGTTCGAAAGTACGGCAAGGTTGATCATTGTCATCCACGAAAACAGAAATCCACGGCCAGACAGTTCGATGCGGTGTATTTGGGTCACCAGGAATCCCATCATATTCTTCACTGCTTTGAGCAGAAAACTCGGCAAGCAATGCACTGCCTCTGAAGCGAACCGTAAAGCCGGAGCTGCTCCAGTTGAAATACAAATTATCTTCGTGTTCCCAAGTGCGTCCCTGCACGGTCACTATATCACGCAAATCGTTCCATGCAAAATGCTTCATAAATGCTTCCTCTCAATATACCGGTAAATGTCTTTTGTAGGAAGATAGTGAACAGGAACCTTATGGTCAACTAAATCACCGATCCAGTCTTGTGCATACCTCATTCCCAATTCTTCCATGTTGAAGTGCCCAATGTTGAATACAGCTTTTTTTCTGCCTAACGCCAACGCATCTCGCACATAAGAGAGAACTGTCCATTCAATGACCTCTCCGGGAATAATTGCATCCAAACCTTGCTCCATTGCGTTGATCAAATCTGTTCCGTATTCTCTGGTTTCGCTCTGCGTGCCAAAACCCGGAAAAAGATGCCCGACAATGGCAACTTTGCGGATTTTATCCTCCGGATTTCCAACGATGCGTAAGCCATTCATAGCAAGCTTATCTTCAAGATATTGTCCAAGTTCTTTAACGGTTGTCTCCGGAAGTTCAAAAAGGTATCCCATAGGGACTTTTATGGAACTTTTTTCTGAAGGAATATAATAGTTTTCCCAACCAAGGTACTTGATAACACCTGTAAATATTGAATCCGGATTATGGGCATGCATATGGTCATGGTCACGCCAAACTGTAATGCCATACTTATCCAAAAGCGCCTTTTTCTCTTCGTAGACGCTGTTCTTGCCGCCAGCTCTCCAATCAGGGTAGTCTTCTGTTGAATAGAAGATCGGCTCATGGACGACCAGCAAATTACAACCAAGCTCACCCGTTCGACGAATCACATCTACGGTAGGGACGAGAGCTGTGGCGATGCCGTTACATTCGGCATTAGGATCGCCAAATTTATAACCATCACAGCCGGCATAGTTGTCCGGAAATTGAGGATGGTATTTCAATATCTTATTGATTACATCACTGTTTTTCATGTTCTCCTCCAAGGTTATGCAGATCAAGCCAACCAGTACAAAGTTTGCCCCACTCTGCAATATGGGGAACATTGGCATTCAAATCGTTTTCACCATCGGCTAGTCCTAATCCATGAACGCCGCCTTCAAAAATGTGAAGTTCATATGGAACGCCCGCGTCTTGCAGTGCTTTTGCAAGGCAGAGACCGTGCCGCCCATCATCGCTCAATGTCTGCCAGATGAAGAATGGCGGAGAATCCGGACGGACATTTTTCTCTGTCGCCAGATAGAATTTATCCTTTGGTGTATCGCCAAAAAGACTGTGCTCCGGCTGCTCCATCATAAACGGTTGAGGAAAAGAAACCTCTGACATTGCACCATAACCAATCACGCATGCATCAGGACGTGAAGACATTTGTTGTACCAAGTCCGGAGCTGTCTGGCTGCCGTTATCAAAATGAGTGGCGCAGTTTCCGCAAATCATCCCTCCGGCAGAGAACCCCATTACTACGATTTTTTCACCGATGCCAAATTCTTCTTTTCTGGCACGCAGTAAACGGATGGCGCGCTGCATATCTGCCATGGAAGCGTAACGGTCATAAGGGAGAAGCCGATAAGACAGGATCGCAGTGTTGTAGCCTGCTTGATGGAAATACCACGCCACATTGGGCCCTTCACATCCTGTACGCCATGAAAAACCGCCGCCATGGGCAATCAGAATTGTTGGAGAACCTGGGTTACCTGGTACAAATACCAGGTACGGCTCACCTTGTAAGTGAGTATCTTCTCGCCAACCAGGGGTTTTCTCCCAGAGAGGAGTTTTGACAAAGCCCTGCATTCCGTCGTTCCAGAGTTTAAGATTCCCTTCTACATCCAGTGTTCCATCGGGCAGACGATGTTTGGAAATGTTCCGAATGAAGGCGTGCGTTTCTACCCTGTTCTTGAGAAGCGGAATGTTGTCATCATACTTTTTCATTTGATACCCTCTCCCAGAAGCCACCGTACAGCAGGTTCAATGTTTGCATTCCAGAACACAAAATCATGGACACCCGTGCTTTCGTGGTATTCGAAGTCAATCTTTTCTTCTTCAAGGAAGTGCCGGAATATCTGATTCTCCTTATACAGGAAATCTTCTGTCCCGATTGCCATATACAATCCGGGAATGCGATGATTTTCTTCTTTGAGCTTTTTTATCTGCGTTTCAGGATTGTTGTCACTTTCGAGAACGAATGCCGGATCACCGAACACTGATTTATAATAATCATAATTGGCCATCATATCCTTGAATCCCGGAGCCATCTTCTCGACATTATGAACAATCAATGCTCCGGAGAGCGAAAAAGCTTTTTCAAAGGTGTCCGGAAATTGTAGAGCTGTATGGATTGCACCGAAACCGCCCATAGATAAACCGCCGACAAATGTATCTTCTTTGCGTGAAGAGAGATGGAATGTATTACGCACATAGTCGATTAATTCCTGACCGACGAAGGTTGCATACTTGTGGCCAGTAACTTCAGAGTCCAAATAGAAGCTATTCTCTCCTGAGGGCAGAATGACTGCCAAATTGTATTTGGAAGAAATCTCAGAAGCGTTTGAATACAGTGCCCAATCCAAATTGCCGCCATTATAGCCGTGCAATAAGGCAAGAATCTTTGTCGGCCGTTCATAGTTCGTATTGCCCATTTTCATCTCGGGGGGAACATCATTGGGAACAAAGAGTTTGAAATTTACAGGTCGGAACAATGACTTGGAGTAAAAGTCAACAGAAAAGAGAGCCATTATTATGCCTCCAATACCTAATGAATCCTATTTAGGGTATACACAATCATAGCATCATCAACACAGCGAATCATACTAGGCAGTGACGGAATATAATCATACCGTTCCCATTTGTCAGGGGCTTTTAAGATTTCCTCCGTACAATGCTGCATTGCTGAAACGTACTTATTCCTTAACATAAGTCGTCCATGGCTGGGGCAAAGCCATTTCACTTTATTGAGTTGTTTCATGTGTTGTACGAGTGCCGTGTGGAATGCCTCAACAGTTAACAGTTCCGCGTGGTCCACCGCAGGAAAGCCGTCTATCACAAGCGTAGGCGTTGACAGGATCGCGTCTCCAGAAAACAGAATTCCGGTTTTACTATCAATAACCATACAGTTACCGGCACTATGGCCGGGCATATGCACTATGGTTTCAATTCTGCCACCGAGATGAAAGGTCATCCCGTCGTGTACAGCTCTGACAAACTTGTCGCTGAGAGGAATAACGGCATCTTGGCTGAACGCTAATGTTGTCGGGAGCATTCGACCTGCTTCGCAGCTTAATGATTCCTTCCAATAGGGAATATCGAATTCGTGCATATAGACATTCTCAAATTGGCTGTTTCCGCCCGTGTGATCGCCATGCCAATGCGTATTAAATACAGATACCGTCTTGTCTGTAAGCTGCTCTATTACGCTCTTTAGATTGCCAATCCCGTATCCAGTATCTAACAGCAATGCACCGCATTCGCCGCAAATCAAATGCATCCAGACTGACCCTCCCGAATTGCCATCATCAAAGTACAGATGGATAATGTTCGGGTCCAATCGGTTGCAAAATGCCTTGATGAAGGGATTTGATGCAAATTTGATTGCATCTTGTTTGCGGATTTCAGCGGCAAAATCATCTTGTTGTTGCATTAACTCTTTCCAACGCATACGGATCAGCCCTTAACTGCGCCGACAACTACGCCACGAACCAGATATTTCTGGATGAAAGGATAAACCAGCAGAATGGGAAGAATGCCGATGACAGCCATTGCCATACGGATTGCCGTACCAGGAAGATCAACACTACCCGTTCCCAGCAGCGCCGCAGTAGAATTGCTGCGCAACGCCTGAATGTTGTTCATGATCTTCATCAGCAGCATCTGAATGCTATAAAGCTTTTCATTGCTGACATAGTACAAACCGTTTGTCCAGTCATTCCAATAGCAAAGGCCGGTGAAAAGGCTGATGGTTGCAACGGTAGGAACAGCCAGAGGAAGCATGATTTTTCGGAAGATGGTCATTTCAGTTGCTCCATCAATTTCTGCTGCCTCAATCAACGAATCGGGAATGTTATTGGCGTAGTAGTTCTTTACCAGAATTACATTAAATGCTGTAACGAGGTAGTTGGGAATCAACAAGGCAAAGATAGTATCTTTGATATGGAAAATTTTGGTCCACATAATGTAAGACGGAACAATGCCACCATTGAACAACATGGTAAAGAAAACGAAAAACGAGAGAGCATTGTGATATTTGAAGCTTTTACGAGACATTGGATAGGCAAGCATCGTGGTAAGGATAACACTTGCTGCAGTGCCTACCACAGTTACAAAAACAGATACGCCATAGGAGCGAAGAATAACAGCTCCCTGCTTGATCATATAGTAATATGCGTCAAGGCTCCACTCTTGAGGCCAGAAAGAATAGCCATTACGAATCAAAGCAGACTCTTTAGTAAATGACGAAATGACGATCAGCGCCAGTGGCAGTAACGTAATAATCACTAACACAGTGAGAATGATTGTTGCCGCTGTATTAAAGCGTTTACTCTTTAACATTTTCTCTGACCTCCTTAGAACAATGCATTATCAGCATCAAATTTGCGGACAATCTGGTTTGCAATCAAAACGAGTACAAAACCAACAATGGACTGATACAGTCCTGCAGCAGCAGACATACCAACATTATTAAGTTCCATAAGGCCACGATATACATAGGTATCAATTGTCTGTGTGGTTGCGAAGATAGCACCGGAATTCTGCGGTACCTGATAGAACAGACCAAAGTCGGAATAGAAAATACGTCCTACAGACATAAGAGTCAGTGTAATAATCGTGGGCTTCAACAAAGGCAATGTGATGCTGCGGATTTGACGGAGTTTACTAGCTCCATCAATTGCAGCCGCCTCAAACAAGGACTTGTCAATGCCGGAAATTGCAGCCATGAAAATGATTGACTGGTAACCAACATTTTTCCAAAGGTTGACTATTACCAGAATGATAGGCCAAGCACCAGACGTTGAGTACCACGCAACCGGATCAAGCCCAAGCCAACGAAGGAACGTGTTATTGATAAAGCCGGTATCTGCATTCAAAAATGCATATGCGATGAAACCAATGACGACCCAGGAAAGCAGGTTGGGTAAAAGCATAACCGCCTGATAGAACTTGACACGCTTCTTTTCGCCCAGTTCACACATCAAGATGGCAACGAGAATTGCCGCAACGGTGCCAATGATAATGAACGCCGTGTTGTACAGCAATGTGTTGCGAGTCATAATCCATGCGTCTTTGGTTTTGAAAAGAAATTCGAAATTGTCAAAACCACACCAGTCACTCTTAAAGGGACCCTTCATCAGGCTATAGTTTTTGAATGCCAGGAAAATTCCAAGCATAGGGGCATAGTTATTGATCAGAAGATATAGGATGCCGGGCAATGCGATCAGGAAAAGTGATAGGTTCGTTGCTGCCGTTCTGCTCTTTTTTTTCATGAATAACGTACTCCTTTTCGCCGGTAGTTAAAAAAGAACCGGAAAGCCAATTTGCATTTTCGCTGCTCGGCTTTCCGGTTAATTTAACCGAAATCAGTGATAATTATTGTGCAGCTTTCCAAGCGTCAAGCTGTTCCTGTTTTGCGTTCAGAATATCCTGATAACCTGCATCCTGCAGAGCTTGATCAAACTTTGCCAGTTCGGTATGGGGGTCAACGCTACCGCACAGCAGACCAGGCAGATACTGACTGATTGCATTTTTAACAGCGGTGTACTGCGTGTTCAATTTACTGGAATCAAAGGTGAAGCCCATGGCAGGAGAAGTCTTGGCCTCTTCGTTCTGCTTCTGCTCCCACTCCAAGGAAGCAGGATCCGTACCGGCAGTGGGATACATAATAAAGAAGTTGCCAAGCGTACCGCAGCTCAACTGTGCAGTGTAAGGAACCGTGGTTGAATCCTCACCCTCAGGGTAACTGACAGTACCATCATCATTCATGATATAGTCGCGACCTTCAATGCCGTAAATCAGAAGATTGACGATATCCTTGTCCGTATAGGTCAGGTTTAGGAATTTCAGGGCAGCTTCAGGCACATCCGTGGTAGAGGCAATCATCCAAGAAACTGCATTGATGTCGCCAGTGCCGAGATAAGCATCACCAATCATCTTTGCGCCCAACTCAAAACCACCGCACTGTGCTTGCAGAGATGCTGCAGTGTCAGCTTCAGGATAGCTATAAGCGGCAATGTAGCCAAAGTAGTTGCCAGAAGACATGCACTCGGCAGCAGTGCTGGTCGTAGTGGCTGCATCCTTCATGATCAGGCCCTCATTATACCAAGTGCGGGCGAGATCACAACGGCTTTTGAAAGTGTCCGTTGTGTAAAGATCCTGAACTGTCATGTTGCCATCCATCAGGACACCAACAGGCTTATAGTAGTCGTCGGACAGCCAATCAATATCCCCCATAGTCATCTCGAGGCCACTTACACCATTTTGAACAGGCGCAAGCGGAATCATGTCAGATTTAGCTTCCTTGACTTGTTCCAGGATAGGCGTTACATCCTCCACCGAATTTACGGTAGACATATCAATGCCAAGTTCATCTGCAATATCTTTGCGATAGATGAACATTGGAGTAAGAGCAAACGGTTTATATGTGGGAATGCCATACAGTTTTCCGTTTACCTTGCAGGCATCCAAGAACTTGTCCCCAAGAAGAGCTTTGGTCTCAGGTGCGCAGCTATCAATCAGATCGCTGATGTCATAGCACATATCGGTAGAGACGCAGTTGCCAAAGTTGCCAAGAGACTGATAAACATCAATCTTTTCACCGCCCTGCAAGGAAAGGCTAACTTTGTTAACATAGTCTGCAATAGAGATGGGCTTCAGTGTAATCTCCGCACCAATCTTCTCGCGAGTGATCTTGTTGATTTCTTCCTCAACTACGTCCAAATCCTCTTCAGTAGGAATGTTATTGAATGTCGCGTAAGCATAGGTGACCTGATCATAGCTGCCATTCCCGGTTGCAGAAGCCGAATCTCCTGATGCCGCGCCACTTGCAGTGGAGGAAGCAGATCCGCCACAAGCTGCCATGCTTACTGCCATAGCAGAAGCCATTGCTAAAGCTATTGCCTTTGATGCTTTTTTCATTTTCTTTCTCCTTCTCCGTTTCCGGATTTATTGATTTTAGTATAGCAGGCGGTTTTGAATCTTGCTTTCAATTTCGAGACTGATTTTTTAAATTTCAAGTAAAGTTGGAAAAACATTGTAAAAAATGAAGGCATTTCATCCTCGCAAGTCCAAACTATCTGATATGTGTTTCTGGATTTAGTCGTAGGGATGAACAAGAGACCTTAAATTGTCAGAATGTATAGAACAAGTTCTTCGCGGGTGGACAAATCAGATGCGGCACCGCTGATAACAGTCCATGTAGCTGCAGCAGCATAGTTGCCAGTGATAGTATCACAAAATGATTATGTAAGTTATCCGTGTTCATGTGTGTGGCGACCAGCACCTGAAATCGCTTGCCCCAGACCTTGCGGGCCAGTGCCACGCCGATCTTATGGCATTGCTCCGGGGTAACCTCTCCCTCGCGGAAGCTTTGGTAGGCGTGGAGCGCCACCACGCCGTCTGTTTTACCAAAGCGTTTCTGTACAGCCCGCATATCTTCCCACGCATGATTTGCCCTGCAATGGATGCCGGTGACGAGCTGGGCGCTCTCGTTCAGCTTTGTCTTGGCATCGTTCTCTGCGTAGTGCAGCGTTTGGGCAAGAGCATCGTATTCGGTTTTGTCCGGGTTGGCGGCATAGTCAAGGACACGCTGTAAGCTGTCCTTGATGGTTCAAATCTTAGTTACCGCCAATGATCAGGTCACTTATTTCATCTGCACAGGCTGTAATTTTAGCACCTGCACTCGGTTGACAGTTCTCTGCAATTTCATCCAATTTATCCAGCATATCAAATGCCTCCTTGGGCGGATGTCCGCCCGGTTCATATCCCAGCGCCCGCTGGCGTAAGTATTCCGAGAGAGATAGCCCGCACCGTTTAGCCATCAGCGTCATTTTTCGTTTTCTGTGACACTGACGCGGACATTGATCCCAACGCTGCGCTTTCTCATGCGCTCGCAGCCTCACAGGGGTTCGGGGCTGTCCCCGTAGGCTTTTCGGCGGGTTGCCCTGCGGCAACATTTCGTCCATGCTTGCTTCCGGGGAGAAAAAGAGTCCGGAGGACCTTACCGATTTGGTAAGGTCCTCCGGACTCTTTCTATATTTTCTCTGTTTTATCCGGGCGTAAGGGTACACTTTCCCCGCACATCTTGATGTAAATTCAATAAAAATCAAATAATACGCATATAGGCGTCAATCAAACGGTCATGTAAATAATAAAAGAAACCGTGTACATCAAAATAAATGCTGAAGAAAAAAGTCTCATTTGCCGCTTGCCCCTAGACTTAGGAACATAACAGGCAAGCCGCTGACAACGACCGTACACTGACTCTGCAAGGATCTTACTGATTCCAACCCCTGCGCGGTCACCCTATCTGAAGCTGTAGGGCATCTGGAGTATCATTATGTTCTCTCCCCGCCGTGGGTTAGGGTCTGCCTTGACCTTGCTGTGCGCCCCACCGGGAAAGTAAAGTACCTGTTATGCTGTGTATTCAGTTGTAAAGGTGCTGGTACAGAACAAATCTGCAAATTTAGTATGCACTGATAATTAGCACTCCGTCAACAGCAAGTGCTAATTGTTTACACAGCTTTCACAATTCAAGGCGGCAGTCCTCCTATGATGGATTTCATCAGCAAGGCCCGCTCATCATCTAAAGCGCTGCACACATCCATTAGCAGTTCCCGCTGGTGTACTGTCAGCCATCGCTGTTGCAGTCGGCTCGAATCCAGAATGAACACGCCGCCACCTGCGCCAATCCTTGTATAGATTGGATATTTCAATTCCAGTACCCGAATATCGTTGCGGATGGTATGGAAACTTGCATCGAACTCAAAAGCACGGTTTCCAACTATATCATTGTGCCGCTCATAAAGGGTTGCTATCAATACCCTGCGGCGCTCATATAATGAGATTTTTTCTCAGTTATCATTGTGATGATGTTCCCCGCTGCAAATAGCAAATTCTATCGTTTAAACGTATGATTTCTGGCAGCGCAGCCGTCGGAGCATCTCTTAAGCTATAAGCTGGGAATGGTGCGATGTTGCCTTACTATGCCCTCACAAACTGTTGAAAAGAGAACACACATGATAATCGCTTTCAGGAGCTTCTCCATATAGTTTTTCGCGTCTGCCAAATCTGCTGATACAGCGTTATTTTCGCTGTCAAAACCAGTGTGTCCTTGGGAAGATACAGTTGCTATTCGCACGGTATTGGGTAAATTCACATTCAATCAGCTTACCATGATTCGCTTCAGATAAATTTCTTCTGCCGCAAAGCCCTTGACTTTTTGCCGATGTGCAGTATACTTTTATATAGTTAGTTATGCATAACTGCTCAAGCACTTTATGATGCGGGAGCCTCTCTCAGAATCTCCGAAAGCTCCGAAACTTCTTGACAGAGTTAGCAGCAGGGCGTATTATTGGGGCAGATTAGCCGCTGAGCAGCGGCTTTTTGCAGAGCCGCAAGTTAGCTTTATCTAACTCTCCGGTGTTGTCCTGCCCGAAGAAATGTGTTTTTTCTTACAGACAGAAACTAAAAGCAGAAGGAGCGTATCACGATGAAGATTTACCCATTTGGTGCAGAGGACACCCCGGTACTGTTGCTGCTGCCGGGTACCTGTTGCCATTGGAAAAGCAATTTTGGTGCGGTGA
>ERZ824473.2689-NODE-2689-length-19840-cov-6.448976_pt1 | contig 19840 bp, 14 predicted proteins | sample MGYA00519874_ERZ824473 | MGnify/ENA primary metagenome ERZ824473 (study PRJEB31778, sample SAMEA3449151) | human gut metagenome | biome: human gut; feature: human-associated habitat; material: faeces | place: United Kingdom | collected 2010/2012 ... | reverse complement strand
TTGCCGGGGCCTCTTATGTTGGCTCAAAGCCTTTTTACGCTTCGGTGGCTTCCGCGTCATCTCCGTCGTATTCGCGGTGGTCGGGAATCAGGAAGATAAAGACCAACGAGCTGATGAGCAGCATGAAGGGGTAGAACAAGCACGGAATAATCTGGAATGCCGTTATTGCATAGCCTGCGCTTGCGGTCGCTGCAATGGCGATGAGCATTTGTGCGCCATAAGGGATGATGCCCTGGAAAACGCATGAGAACGTATCGAGGATAGATGCGGTCTTGCGGCGCGAGATATTGTAGGTTTTCGCCATGTCCGCCGCGATGGGGTTGGCCATAACGATTGCTACGGTGTTGTTCGCGGTTGCAATGTCCATGCATCCAACCAAGATGCCCATGCCAAGTTGGCCGCCTTTGCGATTCTTGAACGTGTTCTTGATGGCATTGAGCAGCCACACGAAGCCGCCATATTCGCGAATGAGCGCGCAAATGGCAGAGACCAGAATGGCAACCATCGTGGTCTCGAACATGCCCGCTGCGCCGGTGCCCATACTTGTGAGCAGGTCGATCGCTGCGGTGGCTCCCGTAGCAACCATGATAATGGCACCGGAAAGAATGCCCAAAAGCAGAACGATGAACACGTTGATGCCAATAATGCCGCCTACCAAAACTATCAGGTACGGGATGAGCTCGATAAGTTCGTATTCATGAATCACCGCGCCTGTGATGTTCGCGTTGAACGACAGCACCAAAATAATTGCGAGCGATGCCAACGCGGCGGGCAGTGCAATCTTGAAGTTCTCGCGGAACTTGTCTTTCATGGCGCATCCTTGACCTTGGCACGCCGCGATTGTCGTGTCCGAGATGAACGACAGGTTGTCGCCAAACATCGCGCCACCCATGACCGACGCCACGCAGAGCGGCAAATCGAAGCCGGAGGCGGCGGATACGGCAACGGAAATGGGCGTGATGAGCGTAATGGTGCCCACCGAGGTTCCCATGGCGAGTGAAACGAAGCAGCTCACGACAAACAAAACGGCCACCGCAAACTCGGGTGGGATGAAAGAAAGCATGAGGTACGCGACGCTTTCGGCGCTGTTGCGGCCTACGGTGCCTACGAATATACCGGCTGCCATGAAGATGAGAATCATGGTGACGATTGTCTTGTCGCCAATGCCGCGCCCCATAATTGCCAGCTTGTCATCGAAGCTGAGCTTGCGATTCTGGAAGCATGCCACTAGAAGCGCCACCAAGAAGATTACGACGATGGGAATGCTGTAGAAACCCATCTCAATCTTCAGGATGTACTCGAAGAGAATTCCCAGGCCCAGGTAAAGCACAAGGAACACTCCAATCGGAGCAAGCGCTCGAAGGTTACCTTTTTCCATTTTGATTATTCCTCTCTGTTTGCAAAACGTTTCCATTGTAGCGAGGAATGCGAACGTTCCAGATGACAACAACGGCTATTGCTCGTCTAATGAGGTCTTTGGTGTTGATGTGCGCTTTGGCGAGCATGTATGCGCCAGCTATGAGTGCTGCCGTGCCTCGGTCTATCTTTAATTGCCGTGGCGCTCTTGTTCGGTAATTCCGACCTTCTCATTGCTCGATGTCAAAAGGAATGCTTCTTTTTGATAGTTGGCTTTGAGCCGGTGTCCTATCATAGAGACGATTAATGCAATTTTCGGTTTCCAGCTACCATTCGCCTTGGCCCGCTTTCTTTAATGAGCGTCCTTTGATGCTTCGGTGGCTACAGCAAAACGTTATCGATTTGACTGGCGGTGTGTTGTGGGTAATTCGGACTCTTCTTTTGCTCCGCTTGATGAAGAGGTTGTTGCGCAGTGGCTCGATTCTCTCGATCTTTCCTCATCGACGAAGAACACGTATAAACGAGCCTTTAAATCATTCTGCGGCTTCGTGAAAGACACGTCTCTTGATTTCGATATCCTTACGAAGCGCGATATCATTTCATTTCGCGAATACCTCTCTGTTGATAAGCGTTTAAAGCCTACGACCGTTTCTAATTATCTTGGTGCCGTGAGATCGTTTTTCTCTTACGCGGAAGAAAATGGCATACCTAATATCGCACGTGGCGTTCGAGGTGAAAGAGCGTCGCGGGATTTCAAGAAAGCATCTCTTTCGGTTGGTCAGGCCCGTCGTTTGCTTTCGTCAATTGATCGAGAGACAGAGGCTGGCATGCGTGATTTTGCGCTGTTGAATCTTATGCTTCGTACCGGATTGCGCGATATTGAAGTGGTTCGCGCCGATTGCGGCGATATTCAAACGGTATCGGGCGTTGATGTGCTCTATATCCAGGGCAAGGGTCGACCCGGTAAAGACAATTATGTTGTGCTAACCGAAAGTGCCTTAGCGCCTATTCGCGATTACCTTGGAATGCGCGATGAATCACGTGGCAGCTCCCCCCTTTTTACCTCGGTTGCTCGAAGGAATTCTGGCGAGAGGCTTACAACGCGTTCTGTATCTCGCATTGTTAAAGAAGCGATGCGGAAAATAGGTATCGACGACCCTCGCTATACAGCTCATTCTTTGCGCCATACTGCCATTACGTTTTCCCTTCTTGGCGGCGCGAGCGAGCGTGAAGCCCAGCAAATGGCCCGTCATGCCGACATCAGCACAACGATGATTTACGCTCACAACATCGATCGCATTAAGAATGCTGCTGAGAATAATATCTCACGTCTTTTAGATTAGACGCTTCGGGGAAACGAATCCGCTTCTCTATTTGTTATTGCCGATGCGATTCCTTTGTACCGATATAAGCGATATACATCTATAGCTACTTATAAGGTTTTCATCGGATATTACTTCTACTCTTTAGTCGCCTTCTATCTCTGTTTTTCTTCGAGGTGGGAGGCGATTTTTATATTAAGGGGTTTCCTATGGCGTGATACCTGCCGGCCTTTACACCATCTTGGGTTTCGAGCCTGCCATTTTTACCAGCGGCGAGAGCATCCTGAATTCCTTTTCAGGTGGTTTCAGTGCTCTCGAGCTTTCTTTTATTCGTTTTCATCGTTCTAGACAACGACTTGTAAAACCATCGGTACGAGCTGGTGTTATAAGAAAGTATACTTTGTATAGCACGCGATATCTTTACTTATTAGATTTTATAACCTTAGTCTAAAATATGAAGAAATTCGCTCGAAACCAGCTTGCCCGACAATTGATTGATCTTCCTAACTGCGGTGGGCGCTCCTTGAAGGCGTCGAGGATTTCTTCCTCCAGAGCCTGCGTCGACTCCATGAAGACGGATCAGGCTGAGCCGCTTCATGAGCCCATAGGGGGCACTCTCGCGGTTTCTAACGCCCGAATTTATGCGGGTAGATGCCAATACTCGCTTTTTGGTACCTAAGACCTTTAAACCCCCTTAAACTCGATGCGGAACTTGCTGTTGTTCTGCTTGCGGCCCATTTTCAACTTCCGCGCTCTTGTTTACTCGCAATGGACCTTTAGGCTTTCATGTTATAAAATCTTACCGTTCTTAGTGTCACCCTTATGGGCTTGGAAGATCGATGTTTGGAGTTGCTCGTTTTGGCTCAACCCTCCCCTTTCTCTACGTTCAATCTTGATGAGGCTATTGCTGAAAGCCTTCGTGCTGAAGCCGAGTTTCGTCGTTACAACGCATCTGCTACGGCACTTACTGACTGTCTTGAATCAAACGGATTTGTTGAACTCTCCGTTGACTTAACGCGCGATGAGCTTCTTCAGGGTTATGAGGCTTTGACCTACGTTGAGCCGGCTTTGGCTTCATCGGGTACTTCGCATTTCGATTCGAGCATCGGTTCTTTTGTAATTCGTCCGATTGCTCCGGTAATGACCGTTCCGCCTACTGCTTTGCAGTTTTACTTTGACTTGTTTGGTTTGGGCGATCCTGAGAAACATGCCTATAACGAAGTGCTCGTAAGCTATCTACACCTTCATGACGATCGCGAGCAGACGTATAAACTTTACGCATGCGATTCTCTTGCCGACATCGAGTTCCTTCTTTCTTCGATTCGCAATGAGCCCGCACTCATTTTCACGGGGCGGTTCCAGACTCGTAATGGCGCATATCGTATGCCCCTTAACACTCAGCGCGCTCAACAGCGAACGCTCAATGCGATTTGTGTCGATATCGATCCGTCGCATAACGGCGTTGAGGATGAAGATGGTCCAATTGATCCCGTTGTTTTGGAAAGAATTTTCGAGCGTATTGATGGACGGCTTTTGCCGTCGTATGTCTGCCTTACTGGTCGAGGTATTCACCTCTGGTACATTTTCGATGAGCCCTTGCAAACGTTCCGAATTCATAACCCCCGACGTGCGAAATACAAGGCTTTGGCCGATGCGCTCTATGCGTATTACGGCCTTATCTGCTTCGATCTTCCTTGCGTGCTTGATACACATTGCACCTCGCTTAATCACGGGTTTCGCGCTCCGGGGTCGCTTACGAAGCGCGGTGAAGTTGTTCGCTGCTTTTGTCCCGTTGACCGCGTTTTCAAGCATTCAACGGTGAATCCGCTTTCGCTTTCTCATGTTTTGGCTTCTTTTGACCGCCTGCCATATGATTCCGAACTGGTTCTTTGCGAAGATGATGTGCGGTGGAAGTCGTTCGAGGATATCGCCGACGAGATTGAAGCTCGCCAAAAGGCCTTTGAAGAAAAGCCTGCAAGTGAAGATCAGCTCGTATTTATTCGCGATTTATACGAGAAAGGTAATTTGACGCAGGCCGAGTTTGATTCCGCTGCCTCGTTGAACGCTCCTGGTGCGAGCATCCTTATTCAAAAGGGCGTGCGTCGCCGTGGACAAAAACAGGAATCTGGGAATAGGCGTCCCGTTCGATCCCGTTGGAAGACGCGCCCCCACCCCTTGATTGCAGGCGAAACGGGAGGCGTGTACCAAACGATTTATGAGAATCTGCCAAAAGTACCTTTGGGCAGGCGTTATTTGTCGCTTTATATGCTCGCTGGAGTTGCGTACATGATGGTTCAGCCTGTTAAAACGCGTAAAGAATTGCAGCGCGATTATTTAGACTTGTTGAATACCCCATGGGCGAAAATGGGCACTCCCCTCACCCGCCGAGATATCGATAACGCTTTGATGGGTTACAAGAAGGATAACTGGCAGACGAGGAATTCCGAAGTTCGCACTCTTGGTTTTGATCCATTTGGCGAGCCGGAGAAGCGTAACGGTCGTACGCGTGTCGCTCACCTCGAGGAGGTCGCTCGTCCTGCATATTCTCAAAAATCTCGCGATGAGAAAACGGCGGCAATCGCGAGTGTTTTGATTGAAAATCCTGGTGCGTCGAAGAACTTTGTTTCCAAGGTTACGGGTATTTCCTACCCTACTGTCTTGAAATATTGGGTTGCTGCATGCGATTTGGCAAATGTCGATGATACGCGATCGGGCAACCATTCTATATAGTTTATTGCTACGGATACTTCGCTTTTTCTAGGACTAGCTCGCTATTGATGTATAAAACTAGCCTGCTATCTAACTATTCTATTATGTAGATAGCAGGCTAGTAATCTATTTAGCTATTAAACTGTTATGGAAAAGCGTGCAACCATTCCAGGTCCATCGTTTGTGACCTGGGGCTTTGCTATTGCAAGCTCAATTTGTGACCCGGAGGGAAAGTTGCTGAACGTCACGATTTCTTTTACACATTCAATAAATTCGTAGTCTTGTTGATATGCGCTTGTAAGAAAACGTTCATCGTCACTCAGCCATGCAAAAATAGGAATAGTTTCGTCATTCGTTATATCAGAAAGTATGCCTTTATTGCTCCCCTCCCCTATTGTGGCCCATAGAAGATAGAGCTGCGTAGCTTCCCCTTTAAGCGCTGGATTGAGAATTGTTGTTCGTGCGGGAACGAACTGGTACGCGTCTCCATAGAGCGGGACGCGTACCGGGAGGCGACTAGCCATTCTTGCGTAGTTCCTTCTTGACGCTCTCCTGAATCCATTGGCTTACAAGGCTCTTGATATTCACATCTTCGCCTGCGTACTTCTTTTCGAAGACGATTCTGTCAATGTCACGCTTAAGGCTTACAGGAATACGAATGTTCATTTGGGTGAGCTCTTCTTCAACGGGAGCTGCTTCAGCTTTCTTTTCCTGTTTTGCTCTTTTCTTGGCAACGGGGATCGATGCCTCTTTGGCCTGCTTTGCAGGAGCCTGCGCGGCTGGCTCCTCGGTCTCTACTGCGCGTCTAGGTTTTGGCGCAAATTTGCTCGAGAGCATATCGGCCTTTGCGGCCAGTTCAGGTTTCAGGTCTCCCATCAGGATCTTGTTGGGGTCGGTTCCGGTCCTGCTCATTTACTTCTCGCTCTCTTGCTCTTTGGCGCTTTCATTATGAAGGAATTCTGCGACAAATGCGCGATAGTCAGCAATGGCTGCCGATTGCTTCGGTGCGTCGAAGAGGTCAACCGATTCCATTTGGCATTCCATAACGGCTACCGATTGTCGAATGAAGGTGTCATAAACAGGCGCTTCGAAGTATGCGCTGAACTTCTCAGTAACTTCACGCATGACTTTCATTGCATTGAAGCGTGGGTTGAAACGCGTAAGTAGAATGCCAATTACCTTTGCTTGAGGGTTCAATTTTTTGCTCACCATAGCAAGGGTTTCAGCAAGATCGTTCATGCCTTTTGTTGAAAACGCACCAGTATCGGTCGTGACAATGATACCGCCATCGGATGCCACGAAAGCATTGATTGACAGCGTCGACAGATTTGGTGGCGTATCGATAAGAATGAAATCGTAATCATCTTTGACCGATTTCAAAGCATCGCGCATATGTTCATAACGATCGATTGCGTTAGCAAGCTCAGTTTCAGATGCAAACAAGTCGTTATCTGCAGGCATCAAATCGTAATGTTTTGTCTCGTAAATCGCCTCAGAAGCTTCGCAGCGGTTCGTGATTACTTCGTAGGTGGTGTTTTGACCATCGGTGTTAAAGCCAGCCCAATCGGAAATATTTCCTTGGGGGTCCATGTCTATAACAAGGACTTTGCATCCAAGCTCATTCAAGCCAGATGCAAGTGCGCCTACTGTTGTCGTTTTTGAGCAACCACCTTTTCGGTTTGCCACTGAGTATGTTTTGCCCATTTTTACCTTCTACCTGGGATTACTAAATTCGTATCAATCTATCTGAATAGCATTCTATCACGATATTCAGCTAACACCCTATCGTATTAACAAAATATCCCCCTATTTAGATAATTAAATAGGGGGATATCTAGCTACCTAGATAGCGAAATATGAAACTCGCAAGCTAGTGAACTAGAAGAGTCACTAAGTAGCAAGATAAAGCGATAGCTGGATATCACAATAGCGAAATAAGAAAATAGCAAGATAACGGACTACTAAAATAGAAGGATAGGAAAATCCCAAGCTACGTAGCTATCCCGCTAGTCAGATATCCAGCTAACAACATAACTAGCTATTAAGATAGTGAGATATGAAACTAATAAGCTAAAAAGCGATTAGACTAACTAGCTATCCAGCTAATAGAATAGTCAAATAACTCGATATCATACTAACGTGATAGCCTGCTTATTAGCTACTCTGATACCTAGCTAGCAAGGTATCAGAGTAGAAAAATAGGCTCATAACAGAATAATGAAGTAGTGAAGTATTTAGCTAGATTGATAGTATTGCTGTTTCGCCCAATCGGTTCGTAAGTGGATTCGAAAGCTATGTTTGTGTGGTCTAAAGATAGCAAAATAGCAAGCTACCCTAATAGCATCTATTAGGGTAGCTATACCCGAATTGGCTGAGCTTTGGTGCAACGGAGCAATGGATTTGGTTGCTCCGTTGCGCATGTCTCGTGTTTTGTCCACTCCCCTACCTTATGCCGGAAGCGCCATTTTGCGGGTATGTGCTTGTGGGGTTAAGAATGCGGAAATCACTCCCCTTCTTTTTTGCTTCTGTAAGAAAATCGCTCGTATGTCTTGCTCGGCTTACGAGAGAGGCTTTAACACCCTTTCATTCACGAGGAATGTCGAACGAAACACTCCCCGCCCCCTTTCGCCCGTTTTGAACAGCGTATGACCGTCCCTAATTTCTGAAGAAGTGCAGTTGTTTGGTCGGTTGCCTGTGCGGAGCGACGTGCAACAAAGGCATATGCAGAGCGGCTGAGGATTGTCATGGGTCGAAATGCGATCGAATATGGATTTGATTCTCAAGAATTTGGGGGCTGTTTGGAGTCTTGCTTTAATCAAAATCCTTAACTTAAGCCGCTGCGTAGAGTGGCCATTTGGAGTTAGTGAGATATCAGAGTAGCAAACTAGCAAAGTAGCCTGCTACTAACATTCCTTTTGGATGAACGCGAATTGTTATGCAGAGAAAGTCTACCACTAAGCGTATGAAGTGCTTTATGAGCAGGCAAAATATGAGGTATGAATAGCTAGATAGCTAGGAAGATAGCAGAATAGCAAAAAATTGATCATAATCAATTTAGTGGTGACCCCATGATAAGAAGTCAAAAAACAACTAAGAAGAGGCAGGGATGGCTAGGGAACGCACGAGGAAGCGGCGGGGAAGCGGCAAAGGCGCATCATAAGATGCGGCGCGTTAAAAAGCTGGTGCAAAAAAAGGTGGGAAAGCCAAGCTTCCATGGTGATCTCTAAGTGAAGAACGCATTTCTGTTGGAGTCGACGTTGTGAGTCGGGTAGCCATAGAGCATTCTCCCAGAAAAGAACGAGGACCTAGGAGAAAGTACCCACGTGGTCGAAATCGGCCTTGAGAGCGAAAATAAGACCCTATTTTGAGAAAAATGGGACGAGTACACGTTTTGATTGGATATCTTGTCGCAGGAGGCGTCTCAGACGGGGTCTTTTTGGTCATGTCTATCTCTTTTCGCGCTATATGAGGTTCTCGTTCGATTCTTAAGCCGGTTTAGCTCACGCCATCCTTCCGTGTTGGTATTGAGGGCAAATCGGGGTGATGGCAAGCCGCGGGCGCATGCAAGCAAGGTCGAGAGGTGCGACTCGTTGAAGGACAGATCCGATGGGATTTTCGCTTGCTCCCTAAGGTGCGTTGTTTAGCGGCAATACTACATTCTGGTTTTCCTTCTTGTTGAATGGCGCATAAACAGCGAAGTATCGTTTATCTGTTTGTTATTGACAGGGGATGTTCAAGAAATTCGAAATCATATCGATGGTATTTGGAATCGCGGCAGGGATTTGAAAACCGCGGCATATCGAATGCAGTGAAAATAGAGAGGCCGCATTCGCGAAGCGAGTAAGCGATTGATCGTTGGGGTCATGCTCCTCATAAGAACTCTTGGCGTTTTCTCCCGGAGTTCAGAGGACGGAGCTGCGATGCTCTCTTGTTTCGCATTAACGCCTCATTATTTATCGCATATTAAGACAGACGGCCCCATAAGAGGAATTGCGGATTATAAAACGACTCGAATATGACTATGAGGGGGCGGCTGCAATTCAGTCTTAAACTGTCTGAAATAGAGCAGACAAGGAGACCAGGAAAACTAGTTAATCATCGGATTCAATTGGAAGAAATTCACCTGTTGAGTCGTTCTTTATGCGCCGTGGCGAAAGCACTCTTGAGGGTCAATGCGTGCATGGAACAAGGCCGATATATCAGGTGCTAAAGCCAGTGTGCAATTGAGAAAAAGCTTGATTCGTCGTTGAATCACATACGAGAAGAGACGGGGGCAATTAAAACGCAAGTTTAAGGAGACCCATTAATTAGACTGCGCTGACAAAAATTGAAAAAGCAATAAGATCACGGGGCGAATAGAAGGACGTGCTCTATGACTGCTGGATAGCAAATTGCGTCGCTTAAGAACGCTTATCAGGCGTGCGCAGAATAATCAAAGCTGAAAATGCGCGTGTGGGGATAGCTGCGAAGTAGTTTCCAGATATGAATAAGGAAAAAATAGGCAATGCTTCGAGCCGTGCAATTGAATTTAATGGCAGAAAATATCGAAATCCTAAACAGTTGGATAAACGGGGATAACATTAATGTTTACTATGTAAAGAATACACAGAAAACTATGATTGCTACCGAATTTAGATCCCAAGCTACGTAAGAACGAAATTAGGTTTCGGCATAGCGTTATAGCCTCATCCGAAGGTCGCCGATAATCGGCGAAAAAAGGTAGAGAGTTGAGGGCTGGATGGCTTTCGCTTTCATATCAGGAGCGGAACTTGGTGGTGCTGAAGGGCAGAGGGCTTATTAGCAAGTCGTAAGAAAAAGCTCGTTAATAAGAGAGAGTCTTACATAGTTTATGACAGAACAAAATAAGGGGGGATAATAAAATAAGAATATAGTTGAGATTTTACACGAGCTTTCAAACTCAAATGAGCAGGATCGCCACCACGTGAAAGAAATAATGGCGAGAGGGAACAAGGCTCCCTGATGCGCAAGAGTGGTAGAGGGAAAAGGAGAGGGAGAAGGAAAGGGGACGAATCGGGTTTGGAATAAAGGAAGTTCGTTCTCTCTTATGAAAAAGCAAGAAACAGATTGATGAAATAAGTTGCAGGGGGGGCTACGGATATCTCGATATTGTTCAAAATTTACTAAAGGAAGACGTAGACATGAGATCAATCATTCCAGTGTTGGCGGACTGGAAGAAGGGTCCTTAACACTTATTGAGAAAACGGAATAGTGTTTGGTTTCATGGTCTTGAGAGCATTCGCGTAAGGGTGATTCGCTCTTGAATGGTTCTATGAAAATGCGCTAGATCACTTGGATAGAGCAATAAAAAGATTCAAACGAATGGTGCGATTTGTATGTGAATGAGACCAATAGGGGACGCGCTTAGATGGCATGGACTAAATAGTTTAAGGGCGGCTTGTGCGTTCGGGGATAAGGGTTCCCTCTTCGTTTCTGCAATGATATTTTCATGCTTCCTGCAAGGCAAAACTAAAGTTTATTGCCCCGCCTACTATTTACCTATGCTCCTACGAAAGCAGCGTGAAAAGGGGAGTTCTCTGGTGTCGACAGCCGGGATTGAGCATTTCTATAAGTAGACATAAGGTCGTTTTGGGGCAAGTGCATGTTCTTCATGAAATGCGGCCTATCAGCTTTCGAGGCGCGAGCTATGCAATGGACCTATGCAATGAGTCGGTGAGACGAAAGCCCGGGAGGTGCGACCTGTGATATCAGCGCATGAGGCAAACGCCCAGAGGGTGCAAGCCGTGGGGTCAAGCCGAGAGACGCATCCTAAGAAACATAACCTTCGAAATGGACCCATGAAACGCAACAGATGAGATGCACCCGTGCGGTTGCGTATTTCGGCCCTTCAGGCTTCTATGCTGGCAGCGATCCCCTACGGTTTAGCAATATGCCTGGATAAGAGTAGTTAGATAGTAATCTAATTAAATAGCAAGCTAGCCGAATAACTCATTAGCAAACTAGCCTACTAGCAAGTAGGAGCAATCCCATGCTTTCGCGCGTGTGAAATCGGATAACCCAAAATCAGACGTGTGGTCGTGCCCAGGCATTCCCAATTGGCCACGAGGCGATTCCTGCTTTAGCCATTCCCCCTTACGATGAAAATGGTTATGTTCGAGGCTTCATCAAGGGGGTGTCTGCAATGTACTCTGCAATCCTCGAAGGCAAAGCTGCAACTTGGTTTCGCGCTGCTCGCACGCGTCCTTGGTTCGCGGCGGTTCTGATTCTGGCGCTCTGCGCACCAGCGCTTTCGGCGTGCGGCTCTGGTGGCAACGACGGAGGCGAAGCGGGCGGCAACGCAATGGGGGAAGGTTCCTCGGCGCCCGTCGAATTCGAATACGAAAACAAGGTCGAGCATTGGAATGTGGCCTTACCCGGCCGTTCGCGTGATTCCTTCGACGAGGTGGCATATAACGTGGCACTTCAAGAGTTCCGGGCGGCGATGAACGGCGACGATGCGTCGGCCCTTCTGAATGCCTACGACAAGCTCGAGCGTCTTTTCGCCAATCTGTCGAGCGATCGTGCGCTTGCCGACTTCGATCGCGCGTGCGCCGGCTTTGACGAGGCTGCCGCGAGCGCGTATGCGGCAAAGCAGGCGGCGTATGACAGCCGTTACCAAGAGTGCGCACGGGCATTCATGGATGCGCTTGAATCGAAACACGGAGAGGCATTCAGGACCCATATCGGCGAGGGATTCTCGAGCGTTCTGGACAATTCGAGCACGATGTCTTCGGAAAGCGCTGCGTTGCGAGCGAAGCGTGACAATCTTGCGAGCCAATACAGTGCGCTCGTGTCGCGGGACGCGAGCGACGCCGAGCTCAAACGCCTCTATGTTGAGCTCGTCAATGCGAACAATGCCTGGGCGCGAAGCTTGGGATACGAGAACTACGTCGAGTACGTGTTCGCTACGGAATATGGGCGCGATTACGCGATGGCCGAAATTGAGGCGGCGCAAGATGAGGTTGCGAGGGAATTCGTGCCGGTGTATCAGAGCTATGTGGCCAATGTTATGGGCGACGATATCGATGGCGCCTTGGATGCTCTCGACGAAAGCGAAGAGACGCTTATGACGAACGCGCGGGCATGCGTGGCGCGTGTTTCGCCCGCGCTTGGGGAATCGTTTGACCATCTTGTCGATAACGGCTTGTATGACATATCGGCGTCGGAAGCTAAGGTTCGCAACAGCTATACCGTGGAAATGGCGGCGTACAACGATGGCTGCGTTTTCGTGAATCCCAATACCGAAGTGGCGGACTGCGCGGCAATCGTGCATGAATTCGGCCACTTCAACCACATGTATCGGGTGCGCGCGAATTCGTTTATGCCCAATACCGTTGTCGATGTGCAGGAAATTATGTCGCAGGGCCTGGAGCTTCTGTGCTACGACCATTACGACGTGCTTTGCCCTGAGTATGGCGATGCGCTTCGAGAATATGTGCTGTTCGACAAGCTGGTTGCGGTACGCGAGGGGTTTGCCATAAACGAAGCGGAGACTCGCGTCTATTGCGAGCCCGATTTGACGGTCGATAAGGTCGATGCCATTTGGGCTGAGGTGTACGAGAAGTACTCGTGGCCGGCGGACGAGAATGAATGGCTTTCGACGTCGCACCTGTTCACCTCGCCGTTGTACTACGCCGCGTACGGCACTTCTGCGCTTGCCGCGCTCGATTTGTTCGCGGAATCGCGCAGCGACTATGCCGCGGCCGTTGGTACGTATCTGCGTTTGAGCGAGCTTGCGCCCGAAACGACGTATTGCCAGGCGCTCCGAGAGGCGGGATTGCCCAATTATCTCGAAAAAGGCCAGGTAACGGCGTTCACGATTCGACTTGCGAACGCGCTCGGGGTGTAAGGCTCCAGGGGCACATGGGTCTATGACGTGCGCGACGCGCGCACGCGTCTGATGGTCCTGCTTGGAACTTGAAGCCTGGAACCTGAGCCTGGGGCTTTCTCGGCGGCCATCCAACAGGGGTTGTGCGTGCTGGAGATTGGGTTTCTCGCCCTACGGGGATGCTTGGCGTGAAGAGTCTTCACGTGGCTTGCGAGGCGGGGTCGAGGTGCCCATGTTTGCGCGGGTTTGCCCTCTTCCGGTCTTCGCGCGGTTCGTGGGGTGGGCGGCATGCGAAGGCTCGATTCCGCATCTTGAAAAACCAGGGGTCCGCATCTTAGACTATCCCATGATGGGAGAGTCGGTCAGGCGCCTCCTTGTGGCAGATGGGAGATGCATGAAAGAAGAGCTGCTTTCGATTGGCGAATTCGCGAAGCTGCGCGGCGTTTCGGTGAAATCGCTTCGGTATTACGAGCGTGTCGGTGCGCTTAAGCCGGCTTACGTGAATGAGGAATCGGGGTATCGGTACTACTCAATCAACCAGATTTCCGATTTGGATATGGTAACTACCTTCATTGAGCTGGGTGTTCCGTTGAAGGAAATCGCTTCGACCGCGGCTTTGGGCTACGGGCAAAGCGAGCTTATCGAGAAGGGGCGCGAGCTGGCGAGGGAGCGCATCGGGCGCGCCGAGGCGCAGCTTCTGCAGCTCGACCGCTATGCCGACGAGATCGCCGAGTCGCAACGATTCCAATCGAAGAAGCGCTATGAGCGCGAATTTGCCGAGCGACTTTTGCTGTGCGCGCCGCTTGGCGGCGATTTCGATATGCGCCGCTATGCTCGGGTGACGAGCGCGATATACGAAGCCGCGCCGGGCATGCGGCTTGTCCCCTTGTATACGGAAGGGGTTGCGCGCGGGCTGGGCGAGCCATTCTTGGGCGTTTCGTTAGGGGAAGAAAACGGGCTTATCGCATACGTGCAAGTGGAGATGCTGCCGAGCTATCCCTTCGACGCCGAGGCCGCAACACGTGTCGCGCTGGAGAAGGGAATGACGCTTGTGTGCCTTCCTGCTGGGCGATATTCGTGCGACCGTGTGCGCTCGGCCGATTTTTCCGAATGCTTTCAATTCGGATTGGACAAGATTGGTGCCGCGAATGGCCCCGTGCTGCTCGCAGAGCAGTGGGAACCCGCTTCGCTGCCCCATGCGTTTGTGCTGGAAGCGCAGGCGTTCGTCAGCTAGTTTTTGCGTGCGACCGAGGCGTAGGCGATGGATTTTCTGCGCGGTTATTCGCGAGCACTGTCGCTCGATACTGGCAAGTTCTGACGATGCCTTTCGTTCGTTATCGCAGATGAAGCGACTGATTTGTCTGTTGCTATCCTGATAGCTAAGTAGCAAAATAGCAAAATAGTATACAGAAAGCTGCTGGTAAGCGAATCGTGCTGGCAGCATTCTTCTGTGTTGGCGCAATTTGTAGAGCCCCGCGTTAATTCGACGTGCTTGCGATCCGCTTCGTTCGACATGTGGGCGTTCAAGTTGAAATGGTTTTGCTTTCGCGGCATCAACTGCATGGGCGGCAACTGCGCTAGAATCCAAGGCATTGTTTTTGAAAGCGAAAGGGCGGGCGTGCGAGGCGACCATCGAATCATATTGGGCATCGACCCCGGCCTGGCGAATACCGGCTGGGGCATTGTGGAACAGGATGGGTCGCGGCTTCGATGCCTTGCGTACGGCTGCGTGTCAACGCCCGCTTCCATGGAGCTTTCGCAGCGCTTGCTGAAAATCGCGCAGCAAATAGGAGCCGTGGTTGATCGCTTTAAGCCTACGTGCGTCGGCATCGAAACCGTGTGGTTCGGGCAAAACATCACGGCGGCGTTTTCCACGGGGCAGGCTCGTGGTGCGGCACTCGTGGCGTGCGCGCAGGGCGGGCTTATGGTTGGCGAATTCACGCCGCGCCAGATCAAGCTCGCGGTAGTGGGCGAGGGCACCGCCGAAAAAGACCAGGTTCAGTACATGGTGAAGCAGATTTTAGGCTTGGACGACGTGCCTCATCCCGACCATGCTGCCGACGCGCTCGCTGCTGCGATTTGCTATGTGACCCATGGGCCGCGCGCCCAGCGCACGTAAGGCGCGACAGGCGCGGCGTTCGGTTGGCGTGTTGCCGTGGGCGGCTGGGCTATTGGCGGCGCTTTCGGCGGACCAACGGCTTGTTGCGTGTTTGCCGTAGGCCGGGCCCGCCGTTTGGCGTGGGTTGATGATTCTACCGAGCGCGGGCTTGCGTTGCATGGTTTATCGGTTTGCACTCAGCGCACATAGGTTGCTGCGTATTTGTTCGAGTTCGAGAAAGGGCTGTTCATGAGCGTGCTGTTTTTGGAATATCCGAAATGTTCCACCTGCAAAAAGGCCAAGAAGTGGCTTGACGAGCATGGCGTGGAATACGTCGATCGCGACATCACGACCGAAAACCCCACGGCGACCGAGCTTGCCGAATGGCATGCGCGTTCGGGGTTGCCGCTGCGACGCCTCTTCAACACGTCCGGCATGAAGTATCGCGAGCTTGGCATTAAGGCGAAGCTCGACGCCGGCATGACCGACGCCGAGTGTTTCGATGTGCTCGCGACCGATGGCATGCTCGTGAAGCGTCCGCTGCTCGTGGGTGACGATTTCGTGATCCCCGGTTTTAAGGAAGAGACGTGGGCCGAGGCGCTCGGGCTCGATCGCTAGACGCCTGGTTTGGCAAGAGTATCGTTTCAGATTGGTGGCGTCCAGCGGCTTGATTGAGTGTTTCCGAATGGCGGGCTTGCTGACCTGCGTCGTGAAACGCTCGCGCGTTGCGGCGAATGCGTTCGCGCGTGCCCCACGAAGTCGATTTCGATGAAATGATTGAACGGGACGCTTCCCTGCGTGTAGTTGCGTAGAATGGGCTCAATGGGGCGGCATGGCGAAAGGGAGCAGACGCATGATTACCGTTGAGACGATTCGAGAGCGCCATTCCGTGCGCGAATATGACGGAAAGCCTCTTGCGCGGGTCGAGTTCGACGCGCTTGGTGCCGTGGTGGAGGAATGCGCGCGCGAAAGCGGCCTTGATATTCAACTTGTGGGCGACAACCCCGAGGTTTTCAACGTGATTGCGCGTTTCGGTTTGATTCGCGGGTGCCGTACGCATGTTGCATTTGTAGTTGATGATGGAAAGGCGCGCGGCGTGGCCGCCGACGAGGCCATTGGCTATTGGGGCCAGAAAATCGTGCTCGCTGCGCAAGATATGGGGCTCAATACGTGCTGGTGCGCGCTGTGCTCGCGCAGGAAATCGTGCGCCGTTGTGGCGCCGGGGAAGAAAATTCGCCTGGTCATTGCGGTGGGTCATGGGAAAACGCAAGGCTTTTCGCGGAAGACGAAGAGCGTCGAGGCGCTTTCTTCCGTCGAATGCGCGAAGGCGCCGGCGTGGTTTGCGGCGGCCATGGAAGCCGCGCAGCTGGCACCTACGGCGATGAATAACCAGAATTTCAAGATTACGCTATTTTCCGACGGGAAAACCGTGCGCATTGATGCGCCGCAAAGCGGGCTCAACGTGATTGACGAGGGCATCGTGAGGTGCAACTTCGAAATCGCCGCGAACGAGGCTGGCGCCGATTGGCGTTGGGAGCGTGAAATGTAGAGAGCGGTGGACGCCTCTTTTGAAAAACGAGCCTGGTTGTTGCCGATTGGGGTTGTTACGACGATTGGGTGGGCGGCATTCGGAGGAATGGGAGTAAGGATTTATCCCAAGTGAGTAGACGCGCGGTTTTTGTTCCCGAGGGCGAAACTGGGCCGTTTCGGGCCCCGTGAAACTCAAATCGAACTCAATGGGCGTTTTGCGGTCTTCGCACGGCGTTTCCCCAGGTGGTTAATGGGAAGTAAAGAATCTCGCCGTCTCAATGAAAACGGGAGTAATCAGGGGAAATACCGCGGTGTACTGCCGTGTGCCGCTGTGTAAGCCACCGCGTCATTTACTCCCCATGTACGCCGGAAATACCTTGGCACGCGATGGGGAGTAAAAACTCAGCATCCGCTGCGGCGAGCTCCTGGCGCTCACGCAGTCCGACTTCATGCTGGATAGCTCGCGGCTGCGCATCAACAAGTCGTACCAGGGCCTCCGCGGCGTGGACACCGTGACCGACCCCAAGACGTCCAGGTCCGTGCGCACGATCGTCATGCCTGCCTTCCTTCGCGACGAGATGGCGGACTTCATCGAGATGCGCGACGACGTCGCCCCCGACGAGTGCCTGTTCGCCGTGACCAAGCACTTCCTGGCCCACGAGATGGAGCGCGGGTGCAAGGCGTCGGGCGTGAAGCGCATCCGCATACACGACATACGCCACAGCCATGTGAGCCTGCTGATCGAGATGGGCTTCTCCGCGTTGGCCATCGCCGAGCGCATGGGCCACGAGGCGGTTGACATCACCTACCGCTACGCGCACCTGTTCCCCACGAAGCAGGACGAGATGGCCGCTGCGCTCGACGGAGCGAAGGGGTAAGAAGGATGCCGTGCGAGAACAGCGCCCGCAAGCGCAGCAAGACGATGGCGTTCCGCTGCACGCCCGAGAGGAGCACAAGCTCATATGCGAGATGGCCGCCTGGAGCGGCATGAGCAGGCAGGACTACATCATCGCCAAGCTCATCGATACCCAGGTTGAGGTGAAGCCCTCCGTGAGCGTGCAGAAGGCGCTGAGAGTCTCGATGGCGGAGCCGGCCAAGGAAGTCCGGTTGGCGGCCTCCTACGGCGAGCTGAGCGATTCCCTGCAGCAGAGGGTCGAACTCGTGATGGGGCTCTCCTTGGCACTCGGCGATCCTGTTGAGGCACCAGTGACGGAAGCGCTGCCACAAACCTCGCCTTTGGAAGAGCCGACAGCATCCGTCATGGATGCGGGCTCCGACGCCGCAAGCATTTTCGAGATGGGGCGCATGTAAGGTTTAACGCCAGACCTCCAACGCTTTGTCCGCAAGCCATTCGGCGCGATCGGCGATATCGCCCTCGTCCCAAGACTCCTTCTCCAGGGCGCCGGCCATGGTCGCAAGGCCGGCAGCGCAGAGGGCAAGGCCGTCCTTGTATCCCTTTCCCTGCTTCTTGGTAATCCAATCGGCATCGCGGATGGAGGCGTTGAGCGAATGCGTGATGATGGCGAGGTTGCCGAGCGTGAGGAGCTTCCGGTCTCTTCGCGTCCCGGCTTCGTCGTCGAGGGCTCCCCATTTGTTGCGCCACTTCTTGGGCATCATGTGCTCGAGGGTGTACTGGTTGAACCCGAGCAGGGCCGTGCTGCTCATGCCAGGGCGAATGGCGCTTTCCAACAGATAGAGCACGCCCTTGGACTGGAGGTTGTACAGACACGATTCCTCGAACGCCCTTCGAACCTCGGCATCGCTGGGCATGTACGTCGTCGCCTCTTCGTTGGCTTCGAGTGCCTTTCTCAGCGCCTCCGCGTCCTTCACCTCGTTCAGGATCAGCGAGGTGAACAGCCTGTTGTAGTTCTTCGTGGTCGCCTGGACCAGCATTCGGCGGACGATGTAGCTCTCAAGCAGGGCGTAGACCTCGGACTCCTCGCCCGAAGACTCCGCGCTCTTGCGAACGTAGAGCACGTATGGGATGAGCGTCGAGTTCTTGAGGCCGAATATCAGCACGTTCAGGCGCTCGACGCCGGGAGCGGAGGGGATGTCCGCATCGCAGCAGCTTGGGTCGAAGGTGGACTCGAACACCGTCGCATACGCCTTCATGCTGTCGAGGATCTCGTTCTTGTCTCCGTTGCAGTACCTGCCGATGAAGTCCTTGTAGGACTGGAAGAGGTTGGACGTGCGCGAATAGAAGAGCTTGTCCTCGGTCGTGACGCCGCGCTTCTTGTCCTGAACCAGGATCTGGAGGAACGCGTCGAAGAAGAGGTCGACGAGCGTGCGCTTGATGCGCCCGGTAACGACCTCCTGCTCCCAATACTCCCTCTTCTCAACCGTGGGCTCGAAGACGTCTTCCCAACACTCCTTGAACGCATGCTCGTTCTCGCGGTTGAAGAAGTAGTTCTTGAGGAGCTCCGCCGTCGTCAGACGCACCCCGAGCGAATTGATGGTGTCGAATATCTGCTGTTCGTCCTCGCCCTCGGTAAGGTCGATGCAGACGAACTGGACGTTCGACTTGATCATGTTCCTGTCGACCTTTTCTGGTTCGATGTTCTTGAGGAAGTAGTTGTAGGCGCGGATGATGGCCGAGGTGCCCTCAATGGGCTCGCAGTCCGTGGCGCTGACGACCCTCCCGAAATCCTGCCGGTCGTACTTGCCGTGTCTTAGGGCGACTTCGCCGGTCTCCAGAACGAAATCTCGCTCAAACAGATTGTTGGTGCCGTTTTTCGCGCAGAGCGCCTTGAAGAAGATAACCATGGTCGTGAGGCGCTGCTGGCCGTCTATGACGGTGCGGACCTCGGACACCTCGGACCAGGTGTTGCCGGAGGAGGCCTGCTTCAGGATGATGGAACCTAGGAAATAAGGTCGCTTAGAGGCCGTGACGAACTCCATGTCACCGAGGAAGCGCTCCCATTGCTCTTCTCCCCAGACGTACGCCCTTTGGTAGAAGGGTATTTCGAGCAGGCGCGATCC
>ERZ824473.2670-NODE-2670-length-19961-cov-3.490505_pt1 | contig 19961 bp, 18 predicted proteins | sample MGYA00519874_ERZ824473 | MGnify/ENA primary metagenome ERZ824473 (study PRJEB31778, sample SAMEA3449151) | human gut metagenome | biome: human gut; feature: human-associated habitat; material: faeces | place: United Kingdom | collected 2010/2012 ... | reverse complement strand
GGAAGCGGTGGCAAAAGACACGGCGCAGCCACAGGCGGCGGAAGAACCGGAGGATACAGACGATGCTGCCGGGATGGAAGAGCCGGATACGGCAGCACTGGGAGCCGACATCCAGGCATTGATGGAAGAGCAGAAGATACAGCCGGAGGACGAGGAACTTCCGAAGGCGGAGAAGTCCGGCGGAAAGCTGGCAGGCGGGGGACACCCGAAGAGCGGAGCTTCAAAAGCGAAAGCGGCAGACGACGTGCTTCCGAAGATCGAGGAGCCGGAGGAGGAAGGACATCAGGCAATTATCCGGCTTTCCAAAGAGCAGCGGGAGATTTTTACATATTTTGTGCCGATTAAGGGAATGGAACAGCAGCTGTGCCAGGCGCTTACGGGAGCAGCGGCAAGACTTTCGTCCGGTAAAACGGCTTCCACCGGGAATATGATTATTCAGGGCGGACAGGGAAGCGGCAAGACGGTGCTCGCGACCAGCATGATTAAGGCGCTCCAGAAGGAAGTGGGCAAGCCGAACGGAAAAATCGGCAAGATCGAAGCTTCCGTGCTGAATCAGAAAGATGTGGCGGCGCTCCTTAAAAAAGTGGCGGGCGGATGTCTGATTATCGAAAAGGCGGGAGCCATCTCAAGAGAGACGGCAGTCAAGCTTGGCACGCTGCTTGACAGTGACAACAGCGGACTGTTTGTGATTATGGAGGACACCAGAAGAGGAATCGAGAAGGCACTCAGCCGGGATGCGGGATTTGCAGCACGGTTTTCGGAGAAAATCAATATCCCGATCTTTACGAGCGACGAACTGGTGGCGTTTGCGAGATCCTATGCCAACGAACTGGGATACACCATCGATGAGATGGGAGTTCTGGCACTTTACAACAGCATCAGCAATATTCAAAAGCTGGATCAGGCGACAACCCTTACAGAGGTCAAGGATATTGTGGACGAGGCAATCGCCCATGCAGAACGGGGAGGACTTAAGAAGGCGTTCAGTATTATCACTTCCAGAAGATATGACGATGACGATTATGTCATCCTTCATGAAAAAGATTTTGGATTTTAAAATCAAGATAAAGGGGTAGATGGGTATGGCAAATTTTTCAGAGCTGGATCGGTACTTATTTGGGCAGGCGACACACTATGAGATTTACCGGAAGCTGGGGGCGCATCCCACAGATGAATACGGCATCCGGGGAGTCTGCTTTGATCTGTGGGCGCCAAATGCCGCGCGTGTATGGGTCATCGGTTCCTTTAACGGATGGGATGAGGGCGCCAATGAAATGAAGCGCCTGGAGCCGGAGACGATGGGGATTTTTGAATTGTTTATTCCGGGTGTCGAGGAGGGTGATCTGTACAAGTACCTCATCGAGACAAAGGACGGAAAGCGCCTGTACAAGGCGGATCCTTATGCGAACTACGCGGAGTTAAGACCCGGAACGGCGTCGGCAGTTACGGATATTGAACATTTTAAGTGGTCAGATGCCGAGTGGATGAAAGAGCGCGCCACACACAAGGAAGATGTATATGAACAGCCGCTTGCCATCTATGAGGTTCACCCGGGATCCTGGATGCGTCATCCGGGCAGACAGGATGACGGATTTTACAGTTATCGGGATCTGGCAAAATCTTTGATTCCGTATGTGACTGAGATGGGGTATTCCCATATCGAGCTTATGGGAATCTGCGAATATCCGTACGATGGTTCCTGGGGCTATCAGGTAACCGGTTATTATGCGCCTACCTCGCGCTATGGAACACCGGAAGACTTCGCTTATTTTGTAAATGAATGCCACAGACACAAGATCGGCGTCATCTTAGACTGGGTTCCGGCACATTTTCCAAAGGATGCGCACGGTCTGGCAGAGTTTGACGGAAGCTGTCTCTATGAGTATGCAGACCCGAGAAAAGGGGAGCATCCGGACTGGGGCACTAAGATTTTTGATTACGGTAAGAACGAGGTCAAGAATTTCCTGATCGGCAGCGCCCTGCTGTGGGTGGAGCATTACCATGTGGACGGTCTGCGTGTGGACGCGGTGGCGTCCATGCTGTATCTCGATTACGGAAAGGAGGCCGGTCAGTGGGTTCCGAACCAGTACGGCGACAATAAGAACCTGGAGGCAATCGAGTTCTTTAAACATATCAATACCCTGGTTCTCGGAAGAAATCCGGGAGCTGTCATGATTGCGGAGGAATCTACCGCATGGCCGAAGGTAACCGGACCGGTGGAGGATGACGGACTGAATTTCAGCTATAAGTGGAACATGGGCTGGATGCATGATTTTTTGGATTACATGAAGCTGGATCCTTACTTTCGACGGGATAATCATCACAAGATGACATTTGCGATGAGCTACAATGAGAGCGAAAAATACATTCTGGTGCTCTCCCACGATGAGGTTGTACATCTGAAATGCTCCATGATTAACAAAATGCCGGGACTTGGCATTGATAAGTTCCGCAATCTCATGGCAGGCTACGCGTTTATGATGGGACATCCGGGGAAGAAGCTTTTATTTATGGGACAGGAATTTGCACAGCTTCGCGAGTGGAGTGAGGAGCGTGAACTGGACTGGTTCCTTCTCGACAATCCGGATCACAAGCATATCCAGAACTGGGTGAAAAAACTGCTTCATATTTACCGGAAGAATCCGGCGCTTTACGAGCTCGACAGCAGCTGGGGCGGTTTCGAGTGGATCAATGCGAACGATGCGGACAGAAGCATCTACAGTTTCATCCGCAAGAGCAAGGACGGAAAAAATCAGCTGCTCTTTGTGTGCAGCTTTACACCGGTGGCAAGACCGGATTACAGAGTGGGAGTGCCTGCCAAGAAGACCTACAAGCTGATATTGGACAGTGACTCCGAAGAGTTTGGAGGATGCGGCAGACAGCGTCCGCAGAGTTACAAGGCGGTGGAGGCCGAATGTGACGGCAGACCATACTCGATCGCGTATCCTCTGGAGCCGTACGGCGTGGCGGTATTTCGTTACTGATTGCATTTCGGGGGCTGGTGAAATGCGAAGAACAGCTTAATAATGGTGCTGATATGACCGATATATATATCAGCTATGAATGGCGCATAGTGTTATGCGCCATTTTTATGCTTCATATTCGATTACTCTATAGAACCACAGCTGAAAAGGTAAAAGGAGTGCACAGGATGAGAGTAGAGCAGCAGAGCCAGAATATTATAGATGTTGTAAAGCAGAGTATCGGACCGGAGGAAAAGAGCGGAGCCGTTCTGAGCCAATATACCACAGGAGCCGCGGGAGCTGCCGTGGAAAAAAGCAGTGTCAGTGACAATGCGAAATCCGTGAATTTAAAAGATGCCACCTATGCCAAGCCGGCAGCGGAAGACAAGCAGACGGTTGCCGAGGAGATCGAAGCGTCCGCGACGCTTGATGCCGAAGAGCGCAAGAACCAGATGGCGGTGTTGTCCAACACTACCTCCCCGGAAGATTATGCGAAAATGCAGGAAGACGGATTTTCACTGGACGATACGACGACCAATACGATTGTGACCGAGACGGATAAGATTAAGGCACAGCTTGCAAAAGCGGGAGTGGATATCTCTTTCTTTGGAGATGATCTGGATTACGAGCAGATGGCGGCGATTACCGGAAGCGAAGCGCTTGCAAGACAGCTGGCGCAGGCAATGAAGGAAGCCGACCTCCCGTGCACCGAGGAAAATGTGCGGGGCGTGATGGAGGCGCTCTCACTGGCGCAGACACTTCAGACGCCGGGGGACGGTGCAGTGAAGTATATGCTGGATAACGGGATGGAGCCCACGATCGGTAACCTGTACAAGGCAGAGTACAGCGGAAGTGCTGCTTATCAGGCAAATCCGGAGGCAGCAGTCGATATGACGATGTTTTCGGATCAGATTGACGCGATTATTGCGCGCGCCGGGCTTTCGGTGGATGATACATCAAAAGAGGCGTGCCAGTGGCTGCTGGACAATAGCGTGCCGCTCAATGAGGAGAATCTTGCTTACTATATGGAGCTGAAAAATCTCAGTCTGCCAGTGCAGGCAGAGGCGCTGCTGGGCAGTATGGCGGCTGCGGTTGCAGAAGGAAAAAGCCCGCAGGACGCACTGCTTGTGGATGGACAATCATTTGCGGACAAGGCGCAGGATGCCTGCGATGTGATCGGCGAAGCGACGGATGAGGATGTCGCATATGTCGTGGATCACGGCATGGAGTTAAATATCCGCAGCTTAAAAGAAGCGATGGCACATCGCTCGGGTGAGGAGACGGCGGATAGCGCTTCGGGAGACGCGCAGGAGGAGACGGCAGAGAGCAGTGCGGATGGCAGCACTGCTTATACACAGAGAGAACTGGATCTGCTGACCGCCAGAAGACAGCTGGAGGAGACACGTCTTGCGATGACAGCACAGGCAAACTATGCGTTGCTCAAAAAGGGAATCCAGATTGATACCCAGCCGCTGGCAGAGCTTGTGGAGGCTTTGAAGGAGACGGAGAACCAATATTACGAACAGCTGTTGAAGGGACAGGGTGTAGAAGCTTCGGAGACGAACGTGAATCTTTTCCGTGAGACCACAGAGCGTGTCAACGATTTAAAAACGGTTCCGGCATACGTGCTGGGAGCGCAGGGAGTAAAGGATGCGTCTGTCGCAAAGGTTCATGATACCGGACGTGCGATGCGGGATACCTTTGAGCGTGCAAATCAGAGTTATGAGACCCTGATGACGGCACCACGTGCAGACCTGGGAGATTCGATTCAGAAGGCATTCCGCAACGTGGATGATATTTTGAGCGATATCGGACTGGAGGAGACGGAGGCAAATCAGCGTGCGGTGCGCATCCTCGGTTATAACCAGATTGAAATTACACAGGAATCCGTGGCGGAGATGAAAGCGGCGGATGAGCAGGTGCAGCGTGTATTCCGCAACCTGACGCCGGCAACGGTGACGGAGATGATCCGCAGAGGAATCGATCCGCTGGATATGGATTTTAGTACGCTGAATGCGACCGCGGAGCAGATTAAAAAGGAGACCAGTGCGAACGATGAGCGCGGCTTTGGAGAATTTTTGTGGAAGCTGGAACGCACGGAGGGAATCAGCCAGGAAGAGCGGGCTTCTTATATCGGAACGTATCGCCTGATCCATCAGGTAGAGCAGTCGGACGGCGCCGCGGTGGGAGCGCTTGTAAATCAGGGAGCAGATATCACCATGCGCAATCTGATGATGGCGGTCCGATCCGAGAGGCGCAGTGGAAAAATGGATTACAGTGTGGATGAATCCTTTGGAAAAGTGGAAGGCAGTGGATATTCCGGCACTTCCATCACCGATCAGATGGAAGCGGCATATCAGAACAACTGCGTGAAAGATGTCGCAGATCTGCTCACACCGGAGCGCATGAAGGTTGTCGCATCACAGACGCCGGACTGGGAGGAGATGACTCCGGAGCAGTTAAAGGAGGCGCTCGCGCAGGCACAGACAGACGATGCCAGCCAGGATTATGCATATGCGAAGGAGCAGCTGGATCAGTTATCGCAGAGCGCGAAAATGACGCAGGATATTTACACGGTACTGCAGAAGTACGACATTCCGAATACCATGACGAACGTCATGGCGATGGAAGCCATGGTAAATGACCGGAACGGCGTATTCCGTCAGATCTTCGGCGAGAGCGCAAAGGGAAGCCACAAAGAGGAAAATGAGGAGCAGCTTGCCCGGGCGAAGGAGCAGGTGCTTGAGGATTTCGGAGAGGCAATCGCAAGCCCGGAGGGGCTTGCCGCTGCACAGGAACAGCTTGCTGAGGTTGCTGAGAATGTAATGAAGGGAATGATCGACAGCGATGACGTGACAAGTCTTGATATCAGGGAGATGCGTCTGTTGTCGGCACAGTTATCCATCGGCAGTATGATGGCAAAAGAAGAGCAGTATGCAATACCGGTGCAGACCGAGAGCGGTGTTGTCGGCATTTCGCTGAAGGTCGTGCGTGGGGATGGTGAAAAAGGGCTGGTTGACATCACGATGGAAACCAAGCTTCACGGTAAGATTGCGGCAACGTTCCAGGCAAAAGAGCATGGCGTCAGCGGTCTGATTGCATCGGACCGGGAGGATACCAAAGAACTTTTAGACAGCCGGCAGGAGAGCTTTACGGCAGTATTGGACAGTGGAAACGAGGCAGATCTTCACTATGCATGCATCGCAGATCTGGATCTGAACCATTTTTCAACAGGCGTCTTTGGCGTGGATGCACCAGAACAGCAGGAGACCACAGAGAAACAGTCGGATACGACGTATCAGGTGCAGACAACAAGGCTATACCATATTGCGGAAAGCTTTGTGCGGCAGGTGCAGGATCTTTTGCAGGGAACAGATGCGCAGGGAGCGGATGCATAAAACAGTTAAAGCAGGGATTCTTCTTCGAGATAGGAGAGTATCCCCAGATAGATGGCATGAGCAAGCTTGCTCTGATAATCTTCGGTCAGGAGCAGATCGGCTTCGCTTTGGTTGCTTAAAAACCCACATTCTACGATTACCGTAGGTGTGGGTGTTTTTTTTAGGAGATAGTAGCTTTCGTTTGCCTTGGCGACGCGTGTATTCTGGGGATCGACTTCGGAAATCAGATGCTCCTGGAGAACGTCCGCTAAGCGCTTGCCGTTTTCGGACTGCCCGTAATAGAATACCTGGGCGCCTTTGATGTCTTCGGTTGTGTAACTGTTCTGATGAATGCTCACGGTGAAAGCGGGATTGGCGTCCGCGATTATCTGGCAGCGCTTCTGCATATCCGCGGCTTTTTTGTTGGTGGCGTCTGCGGGTGAGAGACCGGCGTCGGAATCACGGGTGAGAACGACAGAGATTTCTCTCTGTTCCAGAAGATCTTTTAATTTTAAAGCGATGGAGAGGTTGATGTCCTTTTCGAGTGCGCCGTTGATGCCCACCTTTCCGGGGTCACTTCCGCCGTGACCGGCATCGACGACAATACAGATTTTTTCACGTGCCGCCTTTTCACTCTGGACCAGTACGGCGCCCTGCTTTGCGAGAATGAAGGCAGCGGCCAGAAGACAGAGGCTCATGATAAGTTCCAACTTTTTTTTCATGAAATAAAAAACCCCCGGGGATTCGTTCATAAAATGATATTCACGATCCCCGGGGGTTAGAACGGCTAGTTGATGTATTTGATAATGGTATCCCAGACCGCCGGATCCTCCAGACCAAGCTTCCAGAAAGCTCCGCCGGCGAGCTGGTTGGACTGCATTACCTTTAACTTCTCCTCAAGTGAAGTGGCATCCTCCACCCAGATCTTGTAGGTGACGCCGCCGTTGATGTATTCTACATAATACTGTCCGTCTGTGTCGGACCACACCGGAACGGCTCCGTTCGTGCTGATCAGGTTCTGGACTTCTTTCATGCCTGCCGAGTAGCAGTCCAGCTCGTAGAGTGTATCACTGTCGGAGGTGTCCTCGGTTGTACTGACAGCCGCGCCATCGTCCGATACCGGAGTCTCGCTCCAGACACGTGTGTAAAACGGCATACCGAGAATCAGCTGGTCTGCCGGAACGCTTTGGAGCGTATCTGCGACACCTTGATTGACAAAACCGATGGACGACACCGATCCGGCTTCCTCGGAACCTGCGTAATGCTCATCATATCCCATCAGTATGACATAGTCGGCAAAGACTGCCTGCTCGGAGCGGTTATAGAATGCCGTGTAAGCTGTTGGCGGATAATTATCGACGGAAAGGACAATGCCGTTGTTGGCACATTTCAGCGATAATTCCCGGATAAACTGGATATAGGAATCACCGATGGAAGGGTCGAGCGATTCAAAGTCCACGTTAATGCCGTCCAGCTTGTACTGGATCGCAGCGGAGATCAGGTTGTTGATCAGACTCTCACGTCTGGAACTGTAGGTCAGCACCTGCGTGGTATCCGGACTCTCCAGTCCCTGATCCTTGGCGCCGAAGTTGCTTACAAGCGCCCAGACTTCAATGTTGTTCTGGTGACAATAGTTTACATAATCAGAACTTGCCAGGGAACCGATGCCTCCGTTCGTATCCTTTAAGTAAAACCAGGTCGGAGAGATGACATTGAGTCCCTTGGTGTTTGAAAGTACGTTCGCAATGTTTGCGTTCGCACTGCTGTTGGTCACCTGGTGCCAGCCGAGATTGATGGAGAAATCTTTTTTAATATGCGAAAATTCTTCCGCAGTGTAGTCGCTGGTCCGGGTCGCGGTGGAGGTGCTGCCGAGGGCTTTGGTCTTTACATAGCCGATGATGCCGTCCTCCGTCATCACCTTCGTCCAGGTCTCGTTCGGCTCTAAAACGGTGAGCACGGTTCCTTTTGCAAGGTCGGCGAGAATCGGACTCTTGATGCCGCCCTGATAGCGCAGCTCCGTGGATTTCTTGACAGGAGCGGTGTTGTAGTCGCCCCACTGGTTTGTGAGGACAACGCGGTTCGGCTGATCGTATACGGTATAATCAAAATCGGAATACTGTTTTACGAAATCGATCGCAATATATGCGGTGGAGGCATCTGCCTTTACAATCGTGTGATCTAACGTCCGGGCGTCTTTGGTCACATAGTAGGTCGTGCTCTCCGCATCCGCCGAGATCAGGTCGGTGGCGGTGGTGTATAAAAGCTTGTTCTCATTGGCATCCCAGAAAAAACGGCTGTTGATCTTATCGTGAACCGTCTCAAAATCCAGATATACGTTTCCGTCGATCAGTCGCCCCTGCACAGACAACACTTCATTATTAAAGATCAGGGCTACGGAATCATCAGATGCAAGCCCGTAATACTCGGATAACTCCTGGTGCTCCTTTGAGGGCGTGTATTTTTCGATCAGTCGCCCGAGCAGCATGAACAGAATGATAATGACGATTAAAACAAGAACGGCAATGACCGGTATAATATTCTTTTTTGTATTCTTCATGGAAAAACCCTTTCTTCTTCTGAGAGATTTCCCCTACATTGTAGCATATTGCAGCACAAAATCAAAGCTATTTGCATCTGCCATTTTTTGCGTGCCGCAGAATGAAAAACGGGAACCGGCCGCAGGAGATTGTGAACTCGGGCGGCAGTTCCCGGCTGTCTTTTTATCAAATAATATTCACTGCATAGACAGTATGACCGGGCATTGAGGAACTCAGTCATTCTGTTCCAGTTACGACTAGTTACGGAAGATCTTTTCTGATCTTATCAAAATGGACTTCCTTTAACACCCCCTCGTCAAAAATATAATCTCTCATGTACGTGCTTTCCTCCTGCACGCAGAGCTGGCTGGCTACATCCTGCGAGCTGCTTTTCGCGCCCTCCAGCCAGATGGTAATGCCTCGATTCTCCAGAGACGTAAGCTCCAGATAGAGTCTTTGCATATGTTCATCATTCACATTAGATTCCCCCAAATCTGAAAAATACCAAAAGGAATTCGCTGGTTACGTTTCGTGATATAAAGAAAAATTGCGCTGTCTGATCCCCGGCAGACAGTGTGTTGCGGTTACAATGAATAAAATGACAGAAGTATGTCAAAAAATAGAAAGTGCTCCTTCTCTATATGAAAAGGGTTTTTGATGAACGGAACCTCCTGCATGGATATGGAGTGCTGCCTGGAAAAAACGGAATGATTCTGGAATGTTCCCACCTGTACCAGATAATGATAACCTTCCCCAAGGTTTGTAAAGTTGTTAAATTGTTTGAAAAATTCCTCATAACTCCAGGTTTTCCAGAGTGCAAGACTGCCTAGCACAATCTTGCGGTCACAGCGCAGGAATTCTGCGGCAGCGGATTCGTTTAAGCTGCCGAGATCCAGGATCAGATAATCATACCCCATATTCAGCAGGCGGGGCACAGCATCCGGTGCCAGATTCGGATAATAATCCACGCCGTGCAGGCGGAAGTGAAAAAACTCTGCCTTTGAAGTGTCCGCGGCATCCGGCGCTTTGCTGCATTGTAAGGCATGGCGGTGTATGGAGTCCGCAAGAGCAGATTCCGGAATCAGCCGCGCCAGTTCGCTGCGCTTGTGAAGTTCAAGACAAGCGGTGCGCAGTCTTCGCCTGGAGGCACAGTATGTGCTAAGGCTTATGGCGAGCTGTGTCACGCCAGCCCCCGGATGACATCCGAGAATGCCGATGGTGATGTGTGCTTTGGTTTCGTTGCGATCAAAATAGAAGATGCCGTCTCCCTCCTTTCTTCGGTAAGATGGACGAAACAAGCCGTTCCTTTTCGGGTGTTGTATCGTATGGAACCGCATCTTCCGGAAAGCAGTAGACGCGGTGGCCTAACTGCCGTGCGTATGCCTTTGCGGCAGAGCGGCAGCCGTGATTGCAGAGAAAACGTGTCTGTGGCAGCAGTGCCAGCTGTTTCCCATAGGCGGCTGCCTGTACAAAATCCCAGTCTCCTCCGTTTAAGACGAAAAGAATCAGGTCAAAAGAAGCCAGCTCGGCAAGCGCGGGCGCGCGGGTGCCATAGTCTCTTACAACGCAGTCATCCGGCGGAACGGAAACAGATATACTGTCCCCATAGTCCGGAATCCCGCGGAAGCTTCCATAAATAAAGATCCTGTTCTGGTCGATCAGACGATGATTTGCCCTGGCGGCGTGTAGAAGCGATGCGCTCCCGTCCGCGGCAATATAAATGGCGGGAATATGTTTTTGATTCATGGTGCTGACAAGAGAAATGGAAATATGCGTGGCGCCTGCACCGGGTCTGCTCCCGATGACGGCAATGTTCCGAATGAGATGCGAAGACTGCTGATTCTCTGATAATGGTACACGAAGCAGTGCGGCTTTCAGATCGCAGGCCTCCTGACAGCGGTCTGCCGGATCTGCGGCGCATGCCTGCTCTAAGATGCACCGAAGCTGTCTGGAACAGCGGCAGGACATGGCGTCCGAAAGCTCCGTTAAAACCCTGCCGAGACTGTAGATGTCGGCAGCCGGAGTGACGGGCTGTCCGCGCAGGATTTCCGGTGCGCAGTAGCGGCTTGTCCCGTAAAGTTGGAAATTTTTTCCGAAACCGGTAAAAAAAGATGCAATGCCAAAATCGAGTAATTTTACCTGATCTCCACATAATATAATATGCTCCGGCTTTAAGTCCTGATACAGGATCGGGTATGGAGACAAATGATGCAGATAGGTAAAAATGTCGCATAGCTGTATGCCCAGTTTTACGATCAGTTCCTCAGAAATGCTTTTTTGATGAGAGACAAACGTCTCGAGTGATTCACCCTGAATGTATTCTTCAATCATATAAAGATAGGCGTCATCTTCGTCGATATCATATATGAGGGGGATTCCTGGATGATTAAGATTCTTCAGAAGAGCTGCTTCCGCGAGGAAGTCAGATTCCAGGGAGAAAGAAGATTTATCTGACAGAGATCTGGGGATTCGCTTGATGGCCCGATAAATCTTCAGCTTGAGATGCTCGGCGAGAAATACGGTACCGAAATTACCGGAACCGAGTACGGAAAGAATCCGGTACTTGCCGAACAGAGTAACTTCTTCTATGCAAAATCCGCTCCTTTCATAGTGTGGCAGATTCGCATCTCATGCATATGTTTATAACATGAAAAATGTAGTTTGACAATAGCTTTTCGGCAGTTTATAAAGATTTAATAAAAAGGTATACTTTACATCAATATAGCATTTGATTATAATAAATGTACAGTTTACAAGGTTTTCCGGATAAAGGAAGTAATGCGGGAGTTTCGCATGAAAGTTTGGCTGGAAGCTTGGCTTTCAGAATACGGAAAGGCGTGGTGTAGTATGAAAATTGAAAAAGTAAACGACAATCAGATTCGCTGTACGCTGACGAGGGAGGATCTGGCAGAGCGTCAGATCAAGCTGAGTGAGCTTGCATACGGAACGGAGAAGGCAAAGCTTCTGTTCCGCGATATGATGCAGCAGGCGGCGTATGAATTTGGTTTTGAGGCGGATGATATTCCGCTGATGATAGAGGCAATACCGTTGTCACAGGACACGATTATTCTGGTGATTACCAAGGTGGAGTATCCGGAGGAGCTTGATACCAGATTTTCCAGGTTCTCCGATCCGGATCCGGAAGACGTGTACGAGGAGGCAATGGCAGGCGGTGGAGCAGCACCGGCGCCGGAAGGTGCAGATGACATACTGGGGTTGTTCCGCAGGATTCAGGAAGAGCGCAGAAAGGCGGCAGATGCACAGGGCAGTAAGGATAGCTTCGTTTCAGAAGAGAATGATAAGAAAAAAGAAACTCCGGTAAACGTACTTGTAGACATTACGAAGTTATTTGTGTTCAGTGATTTTTCTGAGATAACCAGACTGGCGAACACGCTGCAGGGCTTCTATCAGGGGAATAACGATCTGTATAAGAATGAGGCGGCGCACAAGTATTATCTTCTGGTCAGCAAGAGCAGACAGACACCGGAAGAGTTTAACAAGGTGTGCAATATTTTATCCGAATATGGAACGCAGCAGACGTATACGCCGGCTGCGGGCGCGTTCATGAAAGAGCACTATCAGGTGATTTTGAAAAATCATGCGCTTCAGACGCTGGCAGAGCTTTAAAGGCCTTGCGGCGTTAAGCAACAGAAAAAAGGGTATTCCGGTTCCAGTGGGAACCGGGATACCCTTTTCGTCTGGTGTCCGCCTGCGGATTAAGCGAGATCCTTTGCAAGAAAATCGTTGATCTCTTTTACCAGAGCGTCCGGATCGATACCGTGTACCATGGCAGCCTCTTCTACTGTCTCCATCTGGGAAGACGGGCATCCAAGGCAGTGCATTCCAATATTTAAAAGGATTGGTGCGATATTCTGATCGATCTGAAGTAATTCGCCAATCATCGTGGACTTTGTGATCTGTGTCATAATGATACCTCCTTATATGATTATGGGCATATATGATTACATTAGTATGCCCGGCAATGTGCTAATTATAATACGAAATGCGGCGGAATGCAAACAAAGTTTGCGTGAAATACACAGGAGTGCGGGAAATCTTTTCTGCCGGGTATTCAGTGAAGCGGCAAGTTGGTCGATATATAGGACAGATATGGATAAAGGAGAACGACAGGATGAGAATAAATTATAATGTTTCGGCATCGATAGCGAATAAGAATCTGCTCGGGATTGAGAGTAATTTAAGCCAGTCCATGGAGCGGCTTTCTTCCGGTTTAAAAATCAATCATGCAAAGGATAATCCGGCGGGAATGGCGATTTCCCGCAAGATGAAAGCACAGATTGACGGACTTGACCGGGCATCTGCCAATGCGTCGGACGGTATTTCCGTCATTCACATTTCGGATGGTGCGTTAGGTGAGGTGACAAGTATTCTGCAGCGTATGAGAGAGCTTTCCGTGCAGGCGGCGAGTGACGCGACGATGGGTCAGGAAGACAAGGAAGCCATTCAGAAAGAGATCTCATCTTTAAAGGATGAGGTGGATCGTATTTCCAAGGATACCGAGTACAATACGAAGACACTGCTTGACGGCTCGCTGGACACCAGAGTGTACACAAAGCATGCCAGCCGCATTCAGGTGACAGATCAGGTGAGCCCGGGAAATTATGAGATTAAAGTCAAAACGGCAGCAACACAGGCAGAGGTGACGTCCGGTGCAGATTTTAACAGCACGGCGGCAATCGGCGTTTCCGGCACGATGAGCGTCAATGGATCAACCGTTGAGATCGCAGCAACCGATACGTATCAGGAAGTATACGAAAAGCTCCGGACGGCTGGAGAGATCGGCGAGACACAGATCGAGCGCAGCAAGGCGGACGGAAGCCTGACATTCACGACAGACGCTTACGGATCTGACGCCACATTGAAGCTTTCCTTCAGTAATCAGGCGCTTGCCAATCAGTTTGCACTGTCCGACGCATCCGGCAATAACGGTCTGGTGCAGGATCCGGCGACAAAACAGTGGATTTACGGAAGCCAGCAGACAGATGCCTCCGGCAAGACGACAACGAGTGTTCCGAACGGATCGGACATGGAATTGGATGACGTGGCGAACTGGAAGGGATTTACCTCTTCCGCGACCGCAAAGTGCGACGGTAACCGTGTGACCATCACGGATCTGGGCGGTTTTTCCCTCTCATTCCTGGTGGAAGCAGGATATGAGGACGGTGCGACCAAGACAGATTCTGCCGGCAATGTGTTGGAGACCTATGACGGATCCCTCAAATTTGAGGTGACAGATATGGGAACCATGACGCTTCATATCGGTGCAAACATGGATCAGAATATGAACATCCGGATTCCGGAGATTTCCTGCGAGAGCCTCTATATCGACGATCTAGACGTGACAACAGTTAATGGTGCAGACCGTGCCTTAGACCGTCTGGATGATGCCATTGCAAGAGTCAGCGAAACACGTTCAAATCTGGGAGCCTATGAGAATCGTCTGGAGTATTCCACAAACAGTCTGGATGAGTTTGGGGAGAATATGACGGATGCGATGTCGAGACTTACGGATGTTGACATGGCGGAAGAGATGACGAACTATACACATCAGAATGTGCTCAATCAGGCGGCAATTTCTGTTTTGACACAGGCAAATGATCTGCCGCAGCAGGTACTGCAGATTCTGCAGTAGGCGCGATGAGGCATGAGAACGGAGGTCTGTTTTGAAAAAAGAACAGATTGTAGATTTTACCAGGCGGATCAGTCAGGCGAACCGGAGCGGACTGGTCGTGGTTATGTATGATATTTTTTTCACATATCTGGATGATGCCAGGGCGGCATACGATGCAGCCGACTGGGATGCCTACAAAGAAGCATTGCGGAGAGCGCAGCGCGCGATTGACGAACTGATATCGGCGCTCAATTTCTCCTATGACATGGCGAAGAATCTCTACAGTATCTATGTGTTCTGCAGAGATTCGATCGCAAAGTCTCTCTACAAGAGAGATCTGGCAGATGCCGAGGATGCCTGCCGCCTCATGAAAAAGCTCTATGACGGCTTTTTGCATGCGGCCGGGCAGGATCATTCGGAGCCGCTTATGAAAAATACGCAGCAGGTGTATGCCGGGTATACTTACGGACGTGACAATCTGGTGGAGACTTGTCAGGATTCCGATAGTTCCAGAGGATTTTTGGTATAAAAATCCTCTGGATTTTTTTGTGTGCGCAGCTCATAGTTGCGGATGCTTGTAAGAAGAAATTTGTAGCGCATCTGCACGGAATTTAATTCATAAATGTAACAGTCGATCAGATCCGGATCGATGACGTTTTCCAGATTGCGGTAGGCGTCCTGCAGATCCTGTGCCGTCTGGTGCAGATCGTTTATCAGCAGCGTATAATGATTATCATTCGTTTTTTCGGGTTGAAAAAAACGCAGCATAGTTCCTCCAGATCTATGGGTTCTGCCGAAGTCTGCGGCAGTGTTGTTCCTTCTATCTTATTCAAAGTATAAGCAAATAAATCCCATTCTATACAAAAAACGGTAAAAATCTGTCCGTCCGCAGGAACAGACAAACTGGCATAAACGGACGCGGACATTCATAGATATAGAAAAAAGTGTGGAGGAAACGCCATGCAGGAAATGTCGCTGACATCATTCTGGATCATTGCGGGAAGCTGTGTGCTGGTCCTTGGAATTATGATATTAAAAAATCGGGCAAGGTTTGCATTGAATTTTCTGGTGCGCGCGGTCTTGGGTGCCTGCGCCATCGCATGTGTGAACAAATGGCTTGCACAGCAGGGAATCATGCTTGCCGTCGGCATCAATCCGGTGACCCTTTTGACAACCGGAAGCCTTGGTTTTAGCGGGGTTGCGCTTCTTTATGGAATTTTGCTGCTCAAAATTTTGTGAGAATCTTACAAATGTAAATAAAATGCGAAAAACCTATAGACAAAGCAAAAATGAATTGCTATAATCCGATTTACAAATGAACGAAGGGGTGGTGAGTTGGGGAACTTATGACACTGACGCTGCTGACGGTCCTTGTATTTGCGGTCGCAGCGGACTTCCGGGAGATGCGGATCAGTAACCGGCTGATTGCTTCCGGACTTATGATGGGACTTGCACTGCGTATTCTGGGGGAAGGCGGTGCGGGCATTGTTCATTTCCTGGTGAACATTTCTATTCCGGTTATCTTATTGTTTCTTTTATTTCAACTGCGTGTAATTGGCGCAGGAGATATCAAATTATTTTCCGTAGCTGGTGGATTTCTTTCAATGAGACAGTTGTTATATGTCATACTGGCGGCATTTGTGACGGCGGCAGTAATCGGACTGGGGAAGCTGCTGTATCAGAAGCGAATGGCGGGAATATTCGGGAATCAGAGAACACTGATTCATTTTTCAGCAATGATTTTAATTGGATATTTTATTGTAGTCTGGGGGTGTGCCATTGAATAAAATTGCGGTGGCAGTCTGTGATACAGACCGGGAATACCGGGACAGATTTGTCACATACCTGGTGGAACGCAAGGCGGAAGAATATGCGGTGTCCGCATTTTCAATGCCGGAGAAGCTTTTGGAAGCGTTGGAGGAAGAGAAGCCGGATCTTGCGATATGCGGGACCGGATTTGAGGAGATGGCGGAGAGACTGGCGGGATACGATATTCCGGTGCTGGTATTGCAGGAGACGATGGCAGATGCGGTCGCGGAACCGGTAACGTACGGTTCCGTGCCGGAAAGCTGCCGTGGGATCTGCCGTTATCAGTCCATGGAGGTCATTCTGCATGAGGTGCAGGTCATGACTCTGGCGGGAGCCGGCAGCAGAAGAATGGAGAATATCGGAACGGGAATGGAGGTAATTGGCGTTTACTCTCCGATCTGCCATGAAATGCAGATGCCGTTTTCGATGGTTCTCGCACAGAAGCTGTCAACGGAGAAGAAGGTATTATATGTGAATCTGATGGAACATTCAGGGATGCTGGAACTGCTTGGCGCTCCGGGAGAATGTGATCTGGGCGAGGTGATTCTCGCATTGCGCAGGCAGCGCCTTACGGTGGAAACGCTTGGCAGGGGGATTCATGAGACTGAGTGGCTGCACTATGTAGAGCCGTTTGATAATCCGGAGGATCTGGGGGAGATGACCGCAGGGGATCTGCAGGAACTGCTGGAAGATCCGGCGATCACGGAGATCATGGTAAACGGTGCGAAGCATATCTTCTACGAGAAGGCGGGACGGCTGTACAAAGCGGAGTACGGGTTTTCTTCCAAAGAGAAGTTAAATGATGTCATCCAGCAGATGGCAGGATACAGCAACCGTATGGTGAATGAGGCATAGATTATACAACACAAAAATGCAAACTCCAAATTATCTGTGGTTACCGTTAAAAAGTGTAATATGTCACAAAGAATGGCTTATTTTCAGGCTTTGTGGAGTGTTTCCGTTCGGACAAAAATAAAAAAATTTTAAATTTATTTCAATTATTTCGGAATAAGTTAATTTACCGTAAAAAATAAACAGGTACTAAAAGCGAACTTTTAATACCTGTCGATAATAGTTATTTATATTTTAATCATCGTACCAGTCGTCATCGTCATCATCGTCGTCGTCTCCCCAACGGTCATGCACCCAGTCTTCATTTTCTAAGCCTCGTTCATAAACCCAGTCATCATAACATGCCATAATTTTTCTCCTTTCTTATGAATGTTAATATAATTATTCCATATAAAATTTCATAAATAAATATGGGCGAATTAAAAATTACTAATTTTCCAGCCATTTGCACTAAATTATTTCAAAGTGCAGATTTTGCACTAAAAAGCACCTTTCTATGGGAATATCGGTTTTCGCTGGCGTGGATTCCGCTGGTTACCTGAGCCGGTTTCTGTCGCAAACTCTACAGGTAACCAGCTTGTCATAGTTTCCCTATACGCCCTCGGTCAAAGGTCGCTCCACGCTCCCAAAGCCCTCGTATTACATCATCATTCACACGGATAATTCTAATGTAATACGTCTTCACAAAACGTCTTAATTTTTCGGTCGGAATTAATACGTTTTATTATTGCGTATAAAAATAAATCAATAAATTTATTTTTCGTCCATTGAATAATATGCCATAACCAATTATAATATAAAATATAAATTTACTTATACATTGTATTTAAAATGGAGGTAAGAATGGACGATTTAATGGATAAAATGACAACCAATATATATAAGACGTTAAAGGCTATGTATGATTGTCAGATTGATTTGCCAAATGGTGAACAATATATTCCAACCTCACAGGCGGAACTCTCTGAAATAGTGGGAGTAAGTAAAATAACAATGAATTCATATTTCAAATATTTTTCCGAACAAGGGCTAGTCACTTCTTATAATAACAAGAAGGGCAAGTACTGTTTAACGGACAAGGCAAAGAGTATAGTTGAAGCGATGAATACAATACAGGAGGTGGAATAATGGGTTATCAGAGTGAAGCAGAATTAGAAGACAATTTGATTAAGAAGCTCGGAACGCAGAAATATCCGTATGTAAAAATTGAAAATTATGATGCTCTTGTTGAAAATTTTAGAGAACAGATTAATAAATTCAATGCTGACATTCTTAAAGGGAATGACCTTTCTGATACGGAATTTACAAGACTTATAAACTATTTGTCTGGTAAAAGTGTGTTTCAATGTGCAAAACAGCTTAGAGACCAGTTTGTATTAGAGCGTGATGACGGAACATCTGTGTATATGAAATTTATTTCTCAATATGACAATGAGAATATTTATCAGGTGACAAATCAGGTAACGGTCGAGGGTAAATATACAAATCGTTATGATGTAACACTTTTATGTAATGGACTTCCAGTCGTACAGATTGAGCTTAAAAGAGCTGGTGTAGATATTAAGGAAGCAATTAACCAGATTGACAGATACAGAATCCATTCATATAAGGGATTATTCCATTATGTGCAGATTTTTGTTGTAAGTAATGCCGTAGAAACAAGGTATTTTGCAAATACAGACCAGCAAAGGATTATGAAATCACTCACATTCTACTGGACTGATGAATCAAACGACAGAATTAACAACCTTAATGATTTTTCGGAAGCATTTTTAAATCAGAATAGATTAAATAAGATGATTAATCGTTACATGGTAATCTCTGAAACTGATAAGAATCTGATGGTGTTTAGACCATATCAGGTGTTTGCAACAGAAGCACTTGTAAGAAAAGCATTAGATACAAACAAAGGCGGATTTATTTTCCATACCACAGGTGCGGGCAAGACTTTGACATCTTGGAAATGTGCCCAGCTTCTTTGTAAGGAAGATAAGATAAAGAAAGTATTCTTTATGGTAGACCGTGCCGACCTTGACATCCAGACAATGCAGGAGTTCAACCGCTTTGAAGAAGGATGCGTTGATTACACAGATAGAACAGACATCTTAGTAAAACAGATTAAAGACCCAAATACAAAATTAATCTGTACTACAATTCAGAAGATGGCAAATGCTGTAAGAAATCCGAGATATTCTAAGATTATGGAAGAATGGGCTGATGCGAAGGTTTGCATGATTTTTGATGAATGTCACCGTAGCCAGTTCGGAAAGATGCATAATGATATTAAGAAGCATTTTGTAAATGCACAGTATTTTGGATTTACAGGAACACCACGTTTCCCAGAGAACAAATCTCAAGATGGCAGAACTACCGTTGATGTATTTGGTGAATGTTTGCACAGCTATATGATTAAAGAAGCAATTTTTGACCGTAATGTTTTAGGATTCAATGTTGAATATATTTCTACATATGAAGGACAGTACGATGAAAATGATAAAACAATGGTTGAAGCAATAGACAAAGCGGAAGTTCTTGAATCCGATGAAAGAATTTCTCTGGTAGCTCATCATATTGTAGACCATTGGGAGAGTAAGGCTAAAATTGGTAAAAATAAATATACTGCTATTTTTGCCACTTCATCAATTCCGATGCTTGTTAAATATTATGACAAGTTCAAGGAAATTAATCATAATATGAAGATTGCTGCTGTATTTAGTTTTGGAACAAATGAAGATTTAGAAGATAAGACAGAACACAGCAGAGACCAGCTTGAAAGAATCATAAAAGATTA
>ERZ824473.2667-NODE-2667-length-19973-cov-3.247967_pt1 | contig 19973 bp, 18 predicted proteins | sample MGYA00519874_ERZ824473 | MGnify/ENA primary metagenome ERZ824473 (study PRJEB31778, sample SAMEA3449151) | human gut metagenome | biome: human gut; feature: human-associated habitat; material: faeces | place: United Kingdom | collected 2010/2012 ... | reverse complement strand
ATGTGGTTCACGGGGATGTCGAAGAAGCCCTGGATGGCATCCTGGTGCAGATCCACCGTGATGATGTTGTCGATGCCGGAGACCTCGAGCAGATCGGCCACGAGCTTGGCCGTGATGGGCTCGCGCGGGGCGGCCTTGCGGTCCTGACGGGCGTAACCGTAGTGCGCGATGACCGCCGAGATGGAGCGGGCGCTTGCACGCTTGGCGGCATCGGCCATGATGAGCAGCTCCATGAGGGCGTCGTTCACGTCGAAGGTCTCGCTCGCGCACACCGACTGGATGAGGAACACGTCGGCGCCGCGGATGGACTCCTGGTAGCGGGCGTAGATCTCGCCGTTGGCGAACTTCTCGTGCTTGATGTTGCCGAGGTTCACGTTCAGGTACTTGGCGATCTCCTCGGCCAGCTCCGGATTCACCGAGCCGGAGAACAGGATCATGCGCTTGGTCATCTCGGTCATAGGGTGCGTCCCTTCTGCGACGGGTCTTTCAGCTTCGGTTATTGTAGTACGGCGCGCCGCTTCATGCGGGCTGAAGCGGCGCGACCGACTATTTCTTCTTCTCGATGGGGTGCGCCGCCACCCAGCCTTCTATCTCCTGCTGTCTGGCGCGCCCGAGGGCCAGCGCTCCCGGCGTCACGTCCTTGGTGATGGTGGAGCCAGCACCCACGAGCGCCCCGGCGCCGATGGTCACGGGCGCTACCATCATGGTATCGGATCCTACGAAGGCGCCGTCCTCGATGACGGTGGCGTGCTTGTTCGCGCCGTCGTAGTTGCAGGTGATGGAACCGGCGCCGATGTTCACGCCCTCCCCCATGGTGGTGTCGCCGATGTAGGACAGATGCGGCACCTTCGAGCCCTTGCCGATGGTGGATTTCTTGATCTCCACATGGGTGCCGGCCTTGGCGCCCTCGCACAAGTGCGCCGCCGGACGCAGGTAGGCGCGCGGACCGCAGGTGGCGCCATCGTCGATGAGCGCCTCTACCGCCACGGTCTCGTCGATGCGACAGCCGCAACCGACGCGCGTGTCGGTCAGGCGGCTGTCGGGGCCCACGACGCTGTCCTCGCCGATCGTCGTCTTCCCCAGCAGCATGACGTTGGGCAGAAGCTCCACGTCGGGGGCGATCTCCACCTCGGGGCCGATGTAGGCCGTGGCCGGATCCCACATCGTGACGCCGGCGGCCATGTGCGCGTCGTTGATGCGCCGCTGCATGACGCGGGTCGCCTCGGCCAGCTGGCCGCGGGAGTTCACGCCCAGGCACTGCTCCGCATCGCTCGTCTTATAGGCGAGCACGGGCCGCCCGGCGGCGCGGCTGATGGCCAGCACGTCGGTAAGATAGAACTCGCCCTGGGCGTTGTCGGAATTCACCTGGGAAAGCGCGTCGAAAAGGGCGCAGGCGTCGAAGCAGTAGACGCCCGAGTTGCACTCGGTGATGGCCGCTTCCTCGGGGCTCGCGTCCTTCTGCTCGACGATGCGGGCCACCTCCCCGGCGCCGTCGCGCACGATGCGACCGTAGCCGAAGGGGTTTTTAAGCTCCATGGTAAGCACGATGACCGCCGCGTTGTGCTCCTCGCGCAGAGCCGCCATCTGGCGAATGGTCTCGGGCTGAATGAGCGGAGAGTCGCCGGAGAGCACCACGACGGCGCCGTCGAAGCCGGCCAGGGCATCGGCGGCGGCCAGCACCGCATCCGCCGTGCCGCGCTGGGCCTCCTGCACGACGACCTCGGTATCGCCTTCCACCAAAGGGATCACCTGGTCGCGCATATGCCCCACCACGGTGACGACCCTATCGGTGCCCGCCTCCTTGGCCGCTTCCACGACCCACCGCACGAGCGGGCGGCCCAGCACCTCGTGAACCACCTTCGGCTTCTTCGACTTCATACGGGTACCGGCCCCCGCGGCCAAAATAATCGCAGCAGTTTCCATGAAACGCCTTTCTATAGCTATACGTGCGCTCGTTCGCGCCCATTTCCAATTGGCCTAGTATAGCGCAAGGAGCCTATAATCGAGCAGGTCGACACTAGGGAAAGGAGGCGACCATGGCCCAAGGATTGGACGCGCTGACCCGTGAAGAGCTGGTCGAGCTTTTGGAAATCACCGCGAAGGATCTCATCGCGCTGGACGGAACATGGTTCCAATCGCTGGAACGCGAGCAGGGCATGGACACGGCCATGGAGCACGACCGTGCTGCCTGGCGACGCTTCGTGCCCAGCGAGGCCCGACGCTTGAAGAAGCTGCTCGACCTTTCGGATAGATGCGGACTTGAGGGACTCGCCGAAGCGCTGCCTTTGCGCTGCACCTCACTGGCAAACGAATGGGAGATTCTCTGGGAGGACGACGCGCTCGTGTTCCGCATCACGGATTGCCGCGTGCAGAACGCCCGCGCGCGCAAGGGAATGGAGTTCCACCCCTGCAAGAGCGTGGGCGAATTGGAATACGCCGCCCTGGACGACCGCATCCGCTGCGAGTGCGCAAGCTGCTTTCCCGACGTCACCGACAACACCTGCAACTGCGCCTGGCGCTTCCGGATGGAGGGGTAGGCCGCGCCCCCTTCTACTTGAACCGTTTCAGCAGAAGGGAGTTGCTGACGACGCTGACGCTGGACAGCGCCATGGCGGCACCGGCGAGGGCCGGGGCGAGGATGCCCCCGGCGGCCAGCGGGATCATGATGCAGTTGTAGATGAGCGCCCAGAACAGGTTCTGTTTGATTTTGCGCATCGTGGCCTTCGACAGGCGCAAAGCCACGATGAGGTCGGACAGGCGGTTGCGCATGAGCACCACGCTTCCGGCGTCCAGAGCCACATCGGTGCCTGAGGCCAGCGCCACGCCGATGTCGGCGGCGGCCAGCGCCGGGGCGTCGTTGATTCCGTCGCCCACGAAGGCCACGACAGTCTTCACGCCGGCGGCCGCATCCTCGGCGGCGCTCGTGGGCGACTCGAGGGGCACCGGCTCGCCGGGAATGCCCATGTCGGGGTCGGAGGCGGCCATGAAGGCGGGGTCAGTCACTTCCATTTCCAAAATGCGCTCGTCATCCTTCTCGGTATCGCGGGCCTCGGCGGCGGCCTTGCCGAGCATGGAGACGTCGGCGGCGCCCCGCACGGCGCGTACGCAATCGGCCTTCTCGAGCGGTTTCACACCGGCGAACACATGGTCGGGCGCGATGCCCACCTCCTCGGCGATGGCCCGGGCCGTGGGCGCGGCATCGCCGGTGACCATGTAGGAGGTCACAGCGAAGTCGCGAGACAGCTCGCGCACCGTGGCCGCCGCGTCCGGTTTGGGCTCGTCGCGGAACTGGATGCGACCTGCGGCCACCCCGTCGATGGACACGAGTGAGCCCGAAGCGCCGGCCCCGTCGCCTTCGGCCTTCCCGACGCCCACGAACACCTCGTGGCCTTCCACGACGCCGCGCACGCCCTCGCCGACGACGGCCTCGAAGGACTCGGCCGCGGGCAGCGGCGCCAGGTCGCGTCCGGTCGCGTAGGTCACAACGGCGCGGGCCAGGGGGTGCTCGCTCTTCGCCTCCAGGGCGGCGGCCAGACGCAGGGCGTCATCGGGAACATCACATGCCACGACGACCGGCTCGCCCTGGGTGAGAGTACCCGTCTTGTCGAAGACGGCCGCCGTGAGGTTGCCCATGGTCTCCAGCACGGTGCCGTCCTTGATGAGCACGCCGAGCTGGGCGCCCTTCCCCATACCCACGGTGAGCGCCGTGGGGGTCGCCAGGCCCAGCGCGCAGGGGCAGGCCACGCAGATGACGGCGATGGCCGGCATGAGCGCTTGCACCAGGCGGCCGTCGGGGCTGGCCGGCACGACGAAGAACCACACGCAGAACACGATAAGCGCGATCAGCAGAATGGCGGGCACGAACACCGCCGCGATGCGGTCGGCGATGCGCTGGATGGGGGCCTTGGTGCCCTGGGCGTCCTCCACGGCGCGCACGATGCGGGCCAACGTGGAATCGGCGCCCACGCGCAGGGCGCGCACGGTTACCGCACCAGTGGTGTTCTGGGTGCCGCCGGTCACCGCGTCGCCCGCGGCCTTTACCACGGGCAGCGTCTCGCCGGTCAGCATGGACTCGTCCACTTCCGTGGCGCCTTCCACCACCACGCCATCGACCGGCATCTTCTCGCCCGGCCGCACGAGCACCGTGTCGCCGGCCACCACTTGGGCCAGCGGCACCTCGCGCTCCTCGCCGCCGCGGACCACCCGCGCCGTTGGCGGGGTGAGGTTCATGAGCGACTCGATGGCCTGGTTCGTGGCGCCCTTGGCGCGGCTTTCCAGCATCTTGCCAAACAGCACGAAGGTGATGAGCATGGCACAGGTCTCGAAATAGGGCATGCCGTCGTTGATGGCGAGCGCCGCATGGCTTTCCCAACCCCCCGTGATCACCGGCAAAAACGTGATCCACAGCGAGAACAGAAACGCGATGGAGGTGCCGAGCGCCACGAGCACGTCCATGTTCGCCGAACCGCCCTTGAGCGAGCCCCAGGCGCCCTTGTAGAACCGCGCGCCGCAGCCGAACTGCACCGGAGCCGTGAGCGCCAACAACAGGAGATTCGCCGCGAACATGGCCTGCACATGGGTGGGATCGGCCACGAACAGGCCGGCCAGGGCGCTGCCCACCCCCATGTGCCAGCCGGGAATCATGCCGATGGCCACGATGATCACCGTGAGCACGGCCGCCACGCCGAACACCTTGCGATCGCGCTTGGCCCGGGCGGCCTCGCGGGCGCGGCGCTTCTCATCCACCAGCGGTGCGTCCTCGGGGATGATCTCGGCCGTGAAGGACAGGTTGTCGAAAACGGCGAGCATGTCGTCTACGCTGGCCTGGGCCGGGTCGAACACCACGCGCCCCGTGTTGTTGGCCAGGTTCACCGCCACATCGACGACGCCGGGCGTGGCGCGGTAGTGCTTCTCGATGTTGGCCGCGCAGTTCGCGCAGTGCATGCCCTCGATGGCCAGGCGCAGGTTGGCCCGGGGCGCTTCGCCGTCGTGCTGCGGCGCCTCTTGCCGAGTCGTCTCCTGCTGTATCGTCTCCTGCTGAATTGTCTCTCGTTGGGCCATAGCTTGCCTTCCTTACTTCGAGAAGCGGCGCATGAGCGCCATCACTTCGTCGATCACCTCGTCGTTGCCGGCGCGCACCTCTTCCACCACGCAGGTGCGCATATGCTCGGCCAGCACCATCTCGGAGACGCGCCGCACCGCCGACTCGGCGGCGGCCAGCTGGGTGAGCACGTCCCCGCAGTAGCGGTTGTCCTCGATCATGGCCTTCACGCCGTTCAGCTGCCCGATGGCCCGGTTCAGCCGCTTCTGCATATCCGCCTGCAGCTCCATGCTGCGCGGTGTGTTCTTGTGCCGGCAGGGGCAATCGGGCACGTGGCCCGTTCTACCTGCACCAGTCTTGGCCGCTGCCTGGGCCGCCCCGGCCTTCGGCATTGTCTGCGCCGTCCCTTCCCCGCTGCATGCTTTCTCGTTCTTCATAGCATTCCTTCGCTCATAGCTCCGGCTTTCATTCTCGAAATAACTTATACCCCTAGGGGGTATTTTCGTCAAGCAGGAAAAACCGCAGTCAACGAAGACCCACGATTTTGCATGAGATTGACGGTTATGAGCGTCTGGAGAATCTAAGTTCACTCGAAATTGTCAATTATCGTTAATTCTAATCACTATAGCTGCCCTTCAGACGCTCATAACCGTCAATCTCATGCAGCGACAGGAGCCTTCACCGACTGAGCGAGACGAGATGAAGCGCGAAGCGGCCATTACCGGAAAGGCCGATCGGAATCGGTTCCCATAGAAGTGGAGCGCGACCGCTCTTATCGAACGGGGCTCAGACACGTTTCCTCCGGCAGAGCGGCACGAGCCCACATGGGGCCTCTTTCGGCACAGACGCAGGGAACTAGGCAACAAAAAGGCCCCGCAACCTGATGGCTGCGGGGCCCCAGTTCTGCTGAAACGCGACGGGCGCTTACAGCGAGTCGATGTAAGCGACCAGGTCGCCCACGGTGACAAGTCCCTCGGGCTCGCCGAAGTCGACCTCGCAGGCCTCCTCCAAGTCGCAGATGAGCTCGACCATGTCCAGCGAGTCGATACCGAGGGACTCGAAGGTCGCCTCGGGGGTGACGGTGGCGGGGTCGATGTCGAGGTTGCTCTCGAGAACGCCGGCGATGGTGTCGATAGTGGCCATGAACTAATCCTCCTTTTGGGTGAGCAGACCGTAGCCGCCGTCCTCGCGGCGGTACAGGATGTGCACCAGGTTGGTGTCGCGATCAGTGTACGCGAAAAAGTCGTGACCCAGCAGATCGATCTGGATGAGCGCCTCTTCTTCGGTCATGGGCGTGAATTCCGTCTCCTTGCGGCGGATGATCTCGTCCTCGGACAGCTCGTCCATCAGACGGTCGAGATCCAGCTCGCTCTCCGGGTGGGCGTCCTCGTGGGCGTAGTCGACGATGCGCTCGGTGGCGCGAACCTTCTTGTCCAGCACGCGGGTCTTGTACTTGCGCAGCTGGCGGGCAACCTTGGCGGCAGCCACGTCGATGGCGGCGTACATGTCCTCTTCGCTTTCCTCCACGCGCACGATGTGGCCCTTGACGCGGACGGTGACCTCGCAAATAGCCGGCAGCGGGTTGGCCGGGTTCTTCTCGGTGTAAAGAACAATTTCCGTGGAGACGGTGTCGGCGTCCACAGCCTTGATCGCGTTACCGACCTTCTCCTCAGCGTACTGACGAAGAGCGTCGGTGACGGGCATTTTGCGTCCGGACACGGTGATCGTCATGATTTCCACCTCTTTTAGCTCGTTGCTTGCACAATCAGCGTGGAAGGCGCGAGCCCGCTGGGGCACCTGAGCGCACCATGCGTAAAACGCACCCTTCCAAACTGGAAAAAACAGCATAGCGCACTTTTCGCGAGATTGACCGAGCAATTTGAGGTTGCAAGAAAACGATTGCCGTCTGAGGACTGTTTTCGGAATGCAGCGCCTTTGAAGTCGAACGGTTCTCGTTTTCGTGTGAAAAAGGCTGCTACGGGGACTTTACAGATAGGGATTTTCGCTGAAGCGAAAGGGAAAGCGGTTACAATTAACGGATATCTGTGAAGCCGCCTTGCTCGCGGGCGGCTGAGTCGGTAAGAGAAATTGAGGATGTAAGGCATGGAACCCACTGCGAAGAATCCCGATCCGCATCATATCTTCATTGATGAAGTCCAGGGGCATCAGCGTCGCTGGTTGAAAATCATCCAATTTACGAGTTCGTCCACGAAGGCGGCGGCCATCATGCTGGCGGCGGCTATTGTGGCCCTCGTTATCGCGAACTCGCCGTTCTTCGAGCCCTTTGAGGAGTTCTGGCACACCCATGTAGTGGTGGGCGTCGGCGACTTTATCGGCGAGATGTCGCTGGCCCATATCATCAACGACATCTTCATGGCGGTGTTCTTCCTGCTCGTAGGGTTAGAGATCAAATACGAGATGACCGTCGGCGAGCTCACGAACATCCGCCAGGCGGCGCTGCCCATCATCGCGGCCTGCGGCGGCGTTCTGGCCCCTATCGTCATCTACTCCATCTTCAACGCCACCAACCCTGAGACCTCCCACGGCTGGGGCGTGCCGACGGCGACCGATATCGCCTTCGCCTTGGGCATCATGGCGCTGCTCGGCAACCGCGTGCCCAACGGCGTGCGCGTGTTCCTCTCCACCTTGGCCGTGGCCGACGACATCATCGCCATTCTCGTCATTGCCATCTTCTACGGCCAGAGCCCCTCGCTCATGTGGCTTGCCATTGCTGCGGCCATTCTCGTAGTGCTCGTACTGATGAACCGGGCGCACGTGTACGCCCTGACTCCTTACATGCTGGTGGGTTGCCTGTTGTGGTTCGCTGTGTTCATGTCCGGTGTTCATTCCACCATCGCCGGCGTGCTGCTCGCCTTCACGATCCCCACGGGGTCGCGCGTCGATCTGCAGAAGTTCATGACCTGGTCGGGCGACCGGGTTCGCGAGGCGCGCGCCGCCTATGTGGAGACCGAGCCGGTGACGCTTCAGAAGGATTACATGTTCACCGTCACCCGACTCTCCAGTGTTGCTCGTCAGGTGGTACCCCCGGCCACGCGCTTGGAGCATATGCTGTACCCGTGGGTGTACTTTGCCGTGCTGCCCCTGTTCGCGCTGACCAACGCTGATGTGAGCTTCCTTGGCGGCGATGTTCTCGCCATGGTCTCGAGCCCGGTGTTCTTCGGCGTGTTCTTCGGATTGCTTCTGGGCAAGCCCATCGGCATCCTGCTCTTCAGCTTCTTGACGGTGAAGCTGAAGATCGCCAACCTGCCCGATCATGTTAACTGGATCCATATGCTGGGTGCCGGCATCCTGGGCGGCATGGGCTTCACCATGGCCATCTTCGTGGCGAACCTCGCCTTCCCCGAGGCCGTGCTCATCGCCGATGCGAAGATCGGCATTCTGTCGGCCTCGCTTCTGGCCGGCGTGATCGGCTTTTTGTTCCTGTTCATGCAGGCGAAGGCGGCCGAGCGCCAGGGCATCTCGTACGTGTCCGCCTCGCTGGATGAGGTGGTGCGCCAGACCGCCGGCGAGGAGGCCGCCGATATGGCCGACGACGTGGTTCTCGGCTGCGGCGACGAGGATCTGGTCGACGATGTGCGCGAGGTGCTGGAAGCCGAGGGCGGCGTGGCGGAGTTCGTCGTGCACGAGATCCGCGACGAGGCCGAGGCCGAGGAAGCAGAAGACGTCACCGGCACGCGACCCTAGGGGACGCGTCGGTCCGCGGGCTTTTCGCACTTTCGGAGGGCGCTCTTTCGGGGGCGCCCTTTTTCATGCATCAAGTCGTTTTCGCAAACAGCAAGCTCGCTACAACGCGCCCATGAGATCGGCGATGGCGTAAAGGGTGCCGAAGGCGACGACGCAGCCTTCCGGGCCGGCGGCGTCGCGGGCTGCGCGCAGGGCATCGGCGGGAGCGCCGCACGTGCGCACGGGCACGTCATCGGCCCGGCCCTCTTCCACCATAATCTCGCGCACGCAGGCCTCCAGCTCGTCGGCCGCCAGGGCGCGAGGGCTTTTCGGGGCGTACACCGAGAAGCTGCGGGCCCACGGCGCCACGACGCGCACCATGGCCGGGTAGTCCTTGTCGGCCAGCACGCCCAAAGCAAAGTCGACTGAGGCGCATCCCTCCTCCCCCAGAAGATCGGCGAGCGAGGCGGCCAGGGCCTCGGCCCCCTGAGGGTTGTGACCACCGTCCACAATGGTAAGCGGCGCGGTGCCCACCACTTCGAAACGGCCGGGCCAACGGGCGGAGGCGATGCCCGCGAAAGCGGCCTCGTCGGAGATGGCCCACCCGCGCCCGCGCAGCACGTCGACCGCCGTGAGGGCCAGCGCCGCGTTGAAAGGCTGGTAGCTGCCGAGCAGACGCGTCTCGAATCCCCTCCCCTTCCACGAGAACCGGCGCAGGGCCGCTCCCGCGAGCGGCTCCACGGACAAGTCGCCGAAGTCGGGCACGAAAAGTTCGCAACCGCGCTCGGCGGCCACGGCCTCGATGACCGCCATGGCCTCGCTCTCCTGGGGCCAGCTCACCACGGGCGCTCCCGCCTTCACGATGCCGGCCTTCTCGCCGGCGATGGCGCCCAAGGTGTCCCCGAGCAAATCGGTATGGTCGAGCCCGATGCGGCAGATCACGCTCGCCTCGGGGGTCTCGATGACGTTGGTGGCGTCCAACCGCCCCCCGAGCCCCACTTCCAGCACCACGATATCGCAGCCCACGGCGCGGAAATGCTCGAAGGCCACCGCCGCCATGAGCTCGAACTCCGTAGGATGATCCCCGCACGCCGCCTCCACGGCCGCGGCCGCCGGGCGCACCGCCGCCACGGCCCGGGCGAGCTCCTCGCCCGTGATGTTCTCCCCGTTCACGCGGATGCGCTCCTCGAAGCAGAGGATGAACGGACTCGTGAACAGGCCCACCTTGTAGCCGGCCGCCTGCAGCACCGAGGCCACATACGCGCACACCGACCCCTTCCCGTTGGTACCCGCCACGTGCACGAAGCGCAACTCGTCCTGGGGGCGCCCCAAGCGCTCCAGCAGATCCACCATGCGCGAGAGCCCCAGGCGCGAGGCCTGCCAGCGCGGGGTGTTTATCCAGGCTACGGGATCGAAGTGGCGCGCATCTTCCACGGCACGTTCTCCTTCAAGGACGCGGCTACCGTTTTCTTACAAACCCGGTAACCGATGGGGCATATCACGGCTCCATTCTATACTAGGTTCCGGGCACGAGAGGCCGCGCGACGAGAGGAGGAGCCATGGCAGCCATTTACGACCTGAACCGGCCGAATCCGCTGGCGACGCCCTGCGATGAGGAAAGCTGCAAGCCGCCCCTGGTCAAGATCCTCACCTCCCACGAGTTCAGCCAGCTCACGCATATCGCTCCGGAGGCGCGGGCAGAGCTGGCGGCGCTCGAGCTGGCGGCGGCCAACTTCGTCGAGCTGTACCCCTCCTACATCATCGGCTCGTTCTCGGTGCCGGACAAATCCGACCCCACGGGCGATCCGGACACCATGTCGTTCTACCTGGAAGCCGACCACCTCATCCTCATCGACGACGGCGACATCGCGCAGAAGACCCTGGACAAAGTGGCCGCCACGGGCATCCTCACGAAGCCCACCACCTCGCATACCCTGTACGCCTTCATGAAGACGCTCATCGCCGACGATTTCAGCTGGTTCTCCTCCATGGAAGACGCCATGGAAAGCCTCGAGGACGCCATGATCGGCCACCATGCCGACATCTCGTCGCAGACCATCATGAGCTACCGGCGCGCCGCCATGCGCATGGGCTCCTACTACCAGCAGATCGGCGTCATGGCCGACCTCATCGCCGACAACGAGAACAAGGTGATGAGCCGCGAGGAGGCCCGCACCTTCGGGCACATCACCACCCACGCGAATCACCTGTCCGACCGCGCCGACATGCTGCGCGAGTACAGCCTGCAGCTTTACGAGCTGCATCAGACGCAGATCGACTTGAAGCAGAACTCCACCATGCAGATTCTCACCATCGTCACGGTGATGTTCGCGCCGCTCACGCTCGTCACCGGCTGGTTCGGCATGAACCTCACCGTGCTGCCGGGACTCGATTGGCCCTATATGGCGGCCACGATCATCACCCTAGCCCTGGTCATGATCGTGGTGATGGTGCTGTTCTTCAAGCGGAAGAGATGGCTCTAAACCTCGCCGCGCAGCAGCTCGCCTAAGGTGGCGAAGTCGTTTTCCAAGGCCTCGCGCTTCTTGCTGTCGTAGAGCGCGGCCGCCGGGTGGAAGATGGGGAACACCTTGAAGCGCCCCGCCCGCTGCAGCGTGCCGTGCAGGCGCGTGATGCCCACATCGGTTTTCAGGATGAACTTCGTGGAGAAGTTGCCCAGGGTGACGATGTACTCCGGGTTGATGGTGCGCGTCTGCTCGCGCAGAAACGGCGTGCAGGCCTGAATTTCCTCGGGACGCGGATCGCGGTTGGAAGGGGGACGGCACTTCAGCACATTGGCGATGTAGACGTCCTCGCGGGACAGCCCGGCGATGGCCAGAAGCTCGTTGAGGTACTTGCCGGCGGCGCCCACGAAAGGCTCGCCCTGCAAATCCTCGTTCTTGCCCGGAGCCTCGCCGACGATGAGCACCCGGGCCTCGGGATTGCCCACGCCGAACACCGTCTGCGTGCGGCCATCGCACAAGGGGCAGCGGCGGCAGGCGGCCACTTGGGCTTGCAGGTCTTCTAGCGGAATGCAGGGGTGCTCCATCGGGCGTCCTTCTTTCTTGAGTTCCTTTTTGGGACTCGCCTCGGGCGAGCGCCTTCTACACGTACAGTCTGGGCAGTCTTGAGCAACCGAAGCCGATGGCCACCTCGTGCTGGATGGTGCCCAGCGTTTCGGCCATCTGGTCGATGGTGACAGACGCTTCGCCCTGCTCTCCCACAATGGTTACCGTATCGCCGATCTGCGGGTCGAGGTCGTTGCGCTGGCGCAGGTTCACTTCGAACATGGACTGGTCCATGCAGATATTTCCCACCTGGTGGAAGCGGCGGCCGGCCAGCAGCACGTCGGTGCGACCGGAAAGGCCCCGACGGAAGCCGTCGGCGTAGCCGATGGGCATGGTGCAGATCTTCACGGCGCCGGGGCTGCGGTAGTTCAGGCCGTAGCTGACGCCCTCGCCCACCGGCAGCGTCTTCACATCGGTGATGCGGGCCTTCACGCTCATGGCCGGCTTCAGATCGATCATCGGGTAGGCCTCGGGGCACGGGTAGAATCCGTACAGCGAAATGCCGAGGCGCACCATGTCCAGCTGCACCTCTGGGTAGCGGATGGCGGCCGCACGATGCCCGGGTTGATGCCGGCCGCGCGCAGGGCGTTCACGGCTTCCGAGAAGCGCTTGACCTGCCGCTCGAAATCGATGGTGCCGGGGCAGTCGGCCGTGGCAAAGTGGGTGAAGGTGCCCACCAGATCGAGCGCCCGATGGAACGATATCTGTCGCGCGAATTCCACGACCTCGTCCCAACGCACGCCGATGCGGTTCATGCCCGTGTTCACCTTCATATGGAAGGGCGCGGACACCCCGAAGGCGTCGGCGGCCTCGGCGTAGCGGATGGCGAACTCGGCGGTGTAGACCGCCGGCATGATCTTGTAGGCCAGAAGCAGCGGGATGGCCATAGCCGGGGGCTCGCCCAGAATGAGGATAGGGGCGTTCACGTAGGCCTCGCGCAGGGCGATGGCCTCGTCCACCGTGGCCACGCCCAAGTACTCGGCCCCGGAGTTCAGCGCCGTTTTGGCGCACTGCACGGCGCCGTGGCCGTAGCCGTCGGCCTTCACCACGGCCATGAGCCGGGTACCCGGATTCAGGCGCTGCTTCACGGCCGAGGCGTTGTGGCGGATGGCGTTCAGGTCGATCTCCACCCAGGCCCAGCGCCGATCCACCTCGGGAATGCGGGCGAGCTTGTCCGGATCGAAGCGCGGAGCGCCGGCAGCCGCCGTGCCCTGCTCAGCGAAGCGCAGCACATCGCTGGCCGCCGAGGACAGCTGGGACAGGGGGCGCGCTCCGGCCCCGCGAGCGACTGCATCGGAGCCGCCCTCTGCAGCAACGCCCGCGCCGACGCGCTCGGCGCGGGCCGGCGACCAAGCCTCGGCCAGATTGCGGGCCTGGGCCTGCTTGCGCGCCGCGAACGGCGTGTCGTCGTACCGCGAGCCGCGCAGGGCGTCGCCCGCGGACACGAAGTTCGGATCTCGGTGCGAAAACCCCGTGAACCCGTTGGGAAGATCAGTCATAGTGCTACCACCTCAAACAGCCGCGCCCTATCGAGCGCGGCCGCATCTAGAACACGTTCCTCATGAAGTATAGCGCAGACCCGACGCACGGGAACGCGCTCTTTTGGCACGGGACAAAGACTTCCGACCGCGAGAACCCAGTCCCGGAAAGCCATACGGCAAGCACATCCGCAGCCAACCCTCCATCGCGACTTCGAAGCCAAAGGCCCTTGCGCGCCCGCTGCCTTACCCGAGCTCGCCCCGGGCCGCGGCGGCGGCGAGTTTCTCCGAGAGATCCTTCTGCGTGCTATGGCCCTCGCCGGCCATCATCTTCACGGCATGGGGAAGCGCCTCCACGATACCTTCCCAGTTCTCGGTGGCCGCCTTAGTGGAGCCGGGCAGGTTGATGATGAGCGTGTGCCCGCGCTGGGCGCAGATGGCGCGCGAGAGCATGGCGAAGGGCGTGATGGCGACACTGTGGGCGCGCATGGCCTCGGCGATGCCCGGCACCTCGCGGTCGGCCACGTCGCGGGTGGCCTCGGGGGTCACGTCGCGCAGCGAGAGACCCGAGCCGCCGCAGGTGAGCACGATGTCGGCGTCGGTGTTGTCGCAGGCGTCGATGAGCGCGCCGGCGATGAACGGGCGCTCGTCCATTTCCACAACGCGGCGGACGCACTCCCAGCCCTGCTCGGCAATGAGCTGCTCCAGCTTCTGCCCCGCCTCGTCAGTTTCCAAAGTGCGGGTATCGGAGCACGTGATGATGGCGAATTTGATGGTCATGGCTTCTCCTAGAGAACGACTTCTTCCGGAATATCGAGCAGCAGGCAATCGACGATGGAGCCCGCAGGTTGAGGCTCGGTGCCCTCGGGCATGACGGCCAGGCAGTTGGTCTTCTGGATGGGGCCGAACAATCCCGAGCTCTGGTTCTTGGCCGGCGTCACCTCATAGCCCTCGGCGGTGCGCGTCAGGTTCGCCCGCAGGTAGATGCGGCGCGGGTCGCGGTTCTTCTCGTCGGCAGTGAGGCGCGCCTTCACGACGGGATGATCCATGAAGCGGTAGCCCTGCATGGTGCGCAGCGCCGGGCGGATGAGCATTTGGAAGCCCACGTAGGCGGCCGCCGGGTTGCCGGGCAGGCCGAAGACGGGCGTGCCCTCCACGATGCCAAAGGTCTGGGCCTTGCCGGGACGCATGTTCACCGTGGTCATCAGAAGCTCGCCGAGCTCGGCCACCACCGGCTTGATGAAGTCGAAGTCGCCATTGGCGGCGCCGCCCGTGGTGACGACGAAGTCGTACTCGCGGGCCGCTTGCGCCACGGCGTCGCGCAGGGCCTCGAAGGTGTCCTGGACGATGGGGAGCATATGGGCCTCGGCGCCGGCCGCCCGGGCGCAGGCGGCCATGGCGTAGCTGTTGGAGTTGCGGATCTTGCCGGGGCCGGGCACCTCGGAGGGCGGCACGAGCTCGCTGCCCGTGGCAATGACGGCCACGCGCGGTCGGCGGTAGACGGGCACCTCCAGCACGCCGCAACCGGCCAGAAAGCCGACGCCGGCGGCGGTGAGCACATCGCCCGCCTCCACGACCACGTCCCCCGCATGGGCTTCCTCGCCGGCGGCGCGAATGTTGGAGTCCACTTTCGTCGGGGCCGAGAACGACACCACCGAGCCGGGTTTGCCGTCGCCTTCCACCACGCCCACGATCTCGTACTTCACCACGGCATCGGCGTCGGCAGGCAGGCAGGCGCCGGTCATGATGCGCACGCACTCGCCTTCCCCGATGGTTCCCTCGAACACGTCGCCGGCACCGATTTCGGCGATGACCCGCAGCATCGCGGGGCTCTCCTCGGCGGCATCGGCAATCTCGGCGGCGCGCAGGGCGAAGCCGTCCATGGCCGAGTGCGCGAAGGGCGACACGTCGATGTCGCTTGTCTGGTCGGCCGCCACCACACGCCCGACAGCGTCCAGCAGCTCCACCGTTTCCACGGGCAACTTCTCCACAGCCCCGCACACGAGCGCACGGGCCTCTTCTAGCGGAATCATTTCTCTCACAGGATCGGTCCTTCCCTTCCACGCCACCACACCACCGCGCTGCAGCAATGCCGCGGCCGCGGAATCCAACCGTCGTCATTTCACTGGGAATCATTATAACTATTGCAGGATAACCGCGACTAAAAAGAGCGACGTTTTCACCTTCGATCCAAGCCGAGCACGCGACGGTCGCCCCTTCCGTGTCTGCGACAAGCCAACCGAGCTTCGGCATCTTCCGCCCTCAAGAGGCTAGCATCCCGCAAAACCGTCTCATACCCCCTTCGTGCAGAAAAAAGTGCGATTGTGCGAGTCGAAAACCCCCGAAGATCTTCTTCATGCAGAGTAAAGTGCGATCGTGCGAGTATTTGATCCCTCAGAACTCGCACGATCGCACTTTTTCCTGCACGAAACCGATGATTTTGTTTTCTAGAAAGGCGAACGCGTCCTCAAGCGAATCTCGGCTCCCGTTCTAATCGCCGAACTGCATACGGTAGTAGCGGGCGTAGACGCCGTCGCGGGCCAGCAGCTCGTCGTGGGTTCCCTGCTCAAGCACGCGCCCGTCCTCCACCACGGCGATGAGGCTCGCGTTGCGAATGGTGGACAGGCGGTGCGCGATGGTGATGGTGGTGCGCCCGCGGGAGAGCTCCGCCAGCGACGCCTGGATGGCGTGCTCGCTCTCGTTGTCGAGCGCGCTCGTGGCCTCGTCCAAAATGAGGATGCGCGGGTCGCGCAGGAACACGCGCGCGATGAAGATGCGCTGCTTCTGACCGCCGGACAGCCGCGCGCCGCGCTCGCCCACGAGCGTGTCGTAGCCGTCGGGCAGCGAGCAGATGAACTCGTGGATGTTGGCCTTGCGCGCCGCTTCCTCGATTTCGGCCTGGGTGGCGCCGGGGCGGCCGTAGGCGATGTTCTCCCCCACCGTGCCACCGAACAAGTACACGTCCTGTTGCACGATGCCGATGGCCTCGCGCAGGCTTGCCAACTGTACGTCGCGCACGTCCACGCCGTCGATGGTCACCGCGCCGCCGGCCACGTCGTAGAAGCGGGGCAGAAGCGAGCAGGTGGTGGTCTTGCCGCCGCCCGAGGGCCCCACGAGCGCCACCGAGGTGCCGGCGGGGATGGAAAGCGTGAGCCCGTCGAGCACCGGGTGGGTGCCATCGTAAGAGAACGTCACGTCGCGGTAATCCACAGCGCCGCGCACCTCGCCGCCGCAGGCCTCGGCCAAGGTGGGCGCGCCGGGCTTGGTGGCCACGTCGGGCCGCTCGGCCAACACCTCGATGAAGCGGCGGAAGCCCGCGTAGCCCTTCTGCAGAGTCTCGGTGAAGTTGATGAGCTGCTCTACCGGTGCCATGAAGATGCCCACGTACAGGGCGTAGATGGCCAAATCGGTCACGGCGAGCGTTCCGGTGGCCACGAAGTAACCGCCGCCCACCACGACGATGGTGTACAGAAGCCCCGTGAACAGCGAGTTCAGCCCGTGGAAGGCGCCCATGAACTTGTAGGAGCGGTTCTTCGTGTCGAGGAACGCCTCGTTGGCCGCGCGGAACTTCTCGCGCTCGGCGTCCTCGCCGCCGAAGGACTTCACGACGCGGATACCGCCGAGGGAATCCTGCACTGCGGCGTTGATGCCGGCCATGCGCTCGCGGTTCTCGCGGAATATGCGGCGACGCCAATAGTTCAGCGCGAAGGACAGCGCTGCCATGACGATGGTGACGACGAGCATAATGGCGGTGAGCGGCCCGTTGATCATGAACAGCAGCACGAAGGAGCCGACGATCTTGAGCGTGCAGATGAACAGGTTCTCCGGCCCGTGGTGCGCGAGCTCCGATATGTCGAACAGATCGGTGGTGATCTTCGACATCATGACGCCGGTGTTGTGGCGGTCGTAGTAGCCAAAGGAGAGGCGTTGGTACTGCTCGAACAAATCGCGGCGCATGTCGGCCTCCATGCGCGCGCCCATGACGTGGCCCCAGTAGGTGATGAACCACTGGCAGCCCGTGCGCGCGGCGTACAGCGCGATGAAGAGCAGCGCGATGAGCCCGAGGCTACCCAAGATGACCGAGGGCGACTCGGTGAAGAACTCGCGGGTGAAGAAGTTCAGCAGCTGCGGAAAGGCCAGGTCAACCCCAGCCAAAATGCAGGCGGCCACGAGATCGGCGAAGAAGAGCGCCTTGTAGGGCTTGTAGTAGCCAACGAACCGCCGCAGCACCTCGGCGGCGGCGACGTCGGCGTGTGTTTCCTTGGATGTGTCGATAGCAGTAGCCATAGGCCCATTCTAGCCCTCTGGGAATAATTTCGATGCCGAAGTCATCACGCTTTCACAACCCTTCGGCGAATCACCGCTCCCCGTCCTCCCTGCATGAGATCTCTTGCATGCGCAACTTCACATTCCTTGGGAACCAGCGGCCGAAGCGCTACAATGGCCTCAGCCAACCAGAGAAAGAAGGTGACTATGCCCTTTACGCCCACGCCCTACACGCCGCCCGACTTCACTCTCCCCCATCTCGTCGCCGCGCCCGACGTGACGCTCGTGCCCGCGCCGAAGGATTTCGTGGCCCCGGAGGGCTACCACGCCATGTCCATTTATCCGGAGTATCTGAAGATCAGCGGCCAATGGACGCTCGCCCGCGATTCCCGCATGGATTGCGTGGCCGTCGTGGAAGGCGACGACGTGTTCGTGCGCGAGTTCCGTCACATCCGCGCTGGAGACCTCATCGCCTGCGGGCGCACCGAAAACGGTGAGGAGGGCATTCTCGTCTACACCGACGGCTTCCGCGGGCTGGCGACGGCCGAGGACGGCGCCCCGCATCCGGGCGGCCACGACAACTTCGCCTTCCGCCTGGGCCGCTCCCGCGAGACCGCGTTCTCGCGGGACTATGACGAACTCTACGAGCTTTTGCGCCACGACCGCGACCACGGCTCCATCGTGTGGGTCATGGGGCCGGCCTTCACCTTCAACGGATTCTCGCGCGACGCCTTCGCGAAGATCATCGACGCCGGCTATGCCGATGCGGTCTTCGCCGGCAACGCTCTGGCGACCCATGATTTGGAAGGCGCCTACTTCCACACGTCCCTCGGCCAGGACATCGACACCCAGGAGAACCGCCCCAATGGCCACTACCACCACCTGGACACCATCAACCGCGTGCGTTACTGGGGATCCATCGAGCGGTTCATCGAGGAAGAGGGCGTGCGCGACGGCATCATGAACGCGCTCGTGCGCAACGGCGTGCCCTACGTGCTGGCCGGATCCATCCGTGACGACGGCCCCCTGCCCGGCGTGTACGGCAACGCCTACGAGGCCCAGGACGCCATGCGCGACCACATCCGCAGCGCCACCACGGTCATCTGCATGGCCACCATGCTGCACACCATCGCCACGGGGAACATGACCCCTTCCTACCGCGTGCTGGCCGATGGCACCATACGCCCCGTGTACTTCTACTGCGTCGATATCGCCGAGTTCGCCGTGAACAAGCTGGTGGATCGCGGCAGCCTCGCCAGCCGCGGCATCGTCACCAACGTCCAGGACTTCATCGCCAACATCGCCAAGGGGTTGGGGCTTTTAGGTTAGAAGGCGAGGGACGCTGAACAAAGGGCTTGCCGCATGAGACTGCTTTTTCTAATTCGAAATTAGCAAACATATGTTCTCATTATTATGCTATAATTGACATAAAGCGTTTGACTGGGACCAATCAGTTCCTAACTTCGCGAGACGCCAAGGACAGCCCGAGAAGCTGCAGCGGCGCTCGCAGCTTCTTCCTTTCTAGTGTTGACAAAATGAGATATTTCTCATATCCTAGGAAAGGACGGTAGCCATGAAGTACACGTTGGAGTTCTACGAAACGGAAACCGGAAGCTGTCCGGTGGCAGATTTCCTCATCTCGCTACCCGCGAAAGCCCGAAGGAAGGCGACCACCTATTTCGAAGTGCTTGAGGAAGGAGGCCCAAACCTAAGAGAGCCTTACACGAAGCACTTGAGAGATGGCCTCTATGAGCTTCGCTGCCAATGCGGCCAAGACACGATGAGGTTCATCTTCTTCTATTTCGAGAATCGCATCATTGCCGCAACAAACGGCTTCAGGGAGAAGACGAGAAAGACTCCAGCCCGGGAACTTCGCCTAGCGGATGAGCGCCGGAAAGACTACGTCAGGAGGTACAGCAATGAAGCTTAGAGAATTCGTCGAGGAGCAAGAACGTCTTGACCCTGAATTCGCGGAGGCCCGTCACGAGTTTCAGCCTGAAGCCGCCCTCATGCGCGCTATGATCGAGGCCCGGCAAAGTCAAAATCTCACGCAAAAGGAATTGGCCGAGCGCTGCGGTATAGCCCAAACAGAAATCAGTCGCATAGAACGAGGAATTCGCAACCCATCGATACGCGTTCTTCAGAAAATAGCGGAGGGGATGGATATGTACCTGCAAATCTCCTTCCTCCCCCGCGACCCGCAACCGGGCACCCGCTCCGTATAGCATAGCAACGCGAAGACGCCGCCGGCGTGCTTTTGGGCTCCCCAGGGCCGTTCTGAAGAAATCCCGGTCAACGAACTACCCGATTTTTGCACGAGATCTTGAGTTATCAGCGTCTGAAGGGTGCCTGCAACCTGAAAGCCGGGAATGCGCCTCCTGAGCGCAATGCTCTGACCAGGCGTTTTCCAAAAGCCGTTCTCAGCCGCGAGTCCCGTTG
>ERZ824473.2666-NODE-2666-length-19973-cov-4.703635_pt1 | contig 19973 bp, 16 predicted proteins | sample MGYA00519874_ERZ824473 | MGnify/ENA primary metagenome ERZ824473 (study PRJEB31778, sample SAMEA3449151) | human gut metagenome | biome: human gut; feature: human-associated habitat; material: faeces | place: United Kingdom | collected 2010/2012 ... | reverse complement strand
TATTTTTGCCGAATATATGAGCATGAAGTTTACATTACAGCATAAGGATCCGGCGACCAAAGCCCGCGCAGGCGAGCTGACGACCGACCACGGCGTCATCCGCACCCCGATTTTCATGCCCGTGGGCACGGCGGCGACGGTCAAGGGCATTTTCCACCGCGACGTGCGCGACGAAGCCCGTGCGCAGATCATTCTGGCCAACACCTACCACCTCTACATGCGGCCCGGCATGGAGATCATCGAAAAGGCCGGCGGCGTGCACCGTTTCTCGACGTGGGAAGGCCCGATGCTGACTGACAGCGGCGGATTTCAGGTCTTCTCGCTCGCGGCATGCCGCAAGCTCAAGGAGGAGGGGTGCCACTTCCGTTCGCACATCGACGGATCGAAACACCTCTTCACCCCCGAAAGCGTGATGGACACCGAGCGCACGATCGGCGCCGACATCATGATGGCCTTCGACGAGTGCCCTCCGGGCGACGCACCGCGCGAATACGCCGCCAAGTCGCTGGCGCTAACCGAGCGGTGGCTGGAACGCTGTTTCAACCGCTACCATCAGACCGAACCCAAATACGGGCATTATCAGGCGCTGTTTCCGATCGTGCAGGGGTGCACCTATCCCGACCTGAGGGCGCACGCGGCCGAGAACGTGAAGCAGTACGACGCCGACGGATACGCCATCGGCGGCCTCGCGGTCGGAGAGCCGACCGACGTGATGTACGAAATGGTCGAAGTGGTGAACGCCATACTGCCGGAGGAGCGGCCGCGTTATCTGATGGGCGTTGGCACGCCGGTCAACATCCTCGAAGCGATCGAGCGCGGCGTGGACATGTTCGACTGCGTGATGCCCACGCGCAACGGCCGCAACGGGCAGCTGTTCACGGCCGAAGGGGTCATCAACATCCGCAACAAGAAGTGGGAGGACGACTTTTCGCCGATCGACCCCGAAGGCACGGCGTTCGTCGATACGCTCTACACGAAGGCCTACCTGCACCATTTGGTGACGTGCGGCGAAATGCTGGCAGCGCAGATCGCCTCGCTGCACAACATCGCCTTTTACCTGCGGCTGGTGGGGATGGCGCGCGAACATATCGCCGCCGGGGATTTCAAGCCGTGGAAGGATGCGATGGTCGCAAAACTGACACGAAGACTATAAAAGCGTATGAAACTGCGATTTCCGGGGTTTAAGATCTTAGACCGCTACATACTCGGCAAGTTCCTTGCGACCTACTTCTTCGCCATCGCGATGATCATCATCGTCGTGGTGCTGTTCGACTATGTGGAGAAGATCGACGACTTCACGGAGCTGCACGCCCCGCTGCGGGACGTCATCTTCGACTACTACCTGAACTTCATCCCCTTCTTCATCAACCAGTTCAGCGGTCTGTTCACCTTCATCGCCTGCATCTTCTTCACCTCGAAGATGGCCTACCAGACCGAAATCGTGGCGATGCTTTCGGGCGGCATGTCGTTCCGCCGCCTGATGTGGCCCTACTTCCTCGGCGCGCTGATCATCGGCAGCCTGTCGCTGACGCTCAACCTCTGGCTGATCCCCATTTCGCAGCGACACATCGTCAATTTCGAATCGCAGTACATCAAGCGCAAGCAGAACAACAAGTTCAACCGCCATATCTACCGGCAGATCGAGCCGGGCACGTTCGCCTACATCCGCGGCTACAACGACGGATCGCAGCAGGCATCGTTCCTCGCGCTGGAACACTACTACAGCGGCACGATGACCCGCTCGCTCGAAGCGTCGGACGTGAAGTTCAACCCCGAAACCAAACGCTGGACCGCGCCGCGCTACACCAAACGCGAATTCGACTCGCTGGGCGTCGAAAAATTCGAGCAGTTCCGCAACCTCGACACGCTCATCAACCTCGAAGTGACCGAGCTGGGTGAGATCAACGACCTGATACAGACGATGAACATCACGGAGCTGAACGAATTCCTCGACCAGCAGCGGGCCAAAGGTTCCGACGCCATCAACATCATCGAGGTCGAGAAACACGCCCGCTTCGCCTATCCGCTCTCGACCTTCATCCTGACGCTGATCGGCGTGTCGCTCTCGTCGCGCAAGGTGCGCGGCGGAACGGGACTCCACATCGGAATCGGCACCGGCCTCTGCTTCTCGTACATCCTGTTCAACCGTTTCTTCGAGGAGTTCGCCAAGAGCGGCACGCTGCCGCCCGGACTGGCCGTCTGGCTGCCGAACATCATCTACCTATTCATCGCCGTCTACCTCTACCGGAAAGCCCCCAAATAAGATGCAGCAGATCGACGACATAGCCGCCGAAGTACGCCGCGGAGCGCGTATCGGCGACGCCGAAGCCGCACGGCTCTGGCGCGAAGCCCCCCTGTGGCTGCTGGGCGAGCTGGCGACGGAGCGCAAGCGGCGCGTGAGCGGCGACAAGGTCTACTTCAACCGCAATTTCCACATCGAGCCGACGAACCGCTGCGTCTTCAACTGCCGTTTCTGCTCCTACCGCCGGCCGGCCGGAAGCCCCGAAGCGTGGGACTACACGATGGAGGAGATCGAGCAGATCGCCCGCGGCCGGCAGGGCAAAGGCATCACCGAGGTCCATATCGTGGGCGGCGTACACCCCGACCACGGACTGGAATACTATATCGACATGATCCGCCGCGTCAAGGCGATACTGCCCGAAGCGGCAGTCAAGGCTTTCACGGCGATCGAGCTGTCGTACATGATCCGCAAGGCGGGACTCTCGGTCGAGGAGGGTCTGCAGCGGCTCAAAGAGGCCGGAATGGAGGCCATTCCGGGCGGCGGCGCGGAGATTTTCGACCAAGAGATCCGCAGCCGCATCTGCCCCGACAAGGGATCGACGGACGAATGGCTCGAAGTGCACGAAACGGCCCACCGGCTCGGCATCCCGACCAATGCGACGATCCTCTACGGCCACGTCGAGGGGCTGGCACACCGCATCGACCATCTGCGCAGGCTGCGGGAGCTGCAGGACCGCACGGGCGGCTTCAACGCCTTCATCCCGCTCAAATACCGCAATTTCGGCAACCCGATGTCGGAGATCGGCGAGGTATCGGTGATCGAAGACCTGCGGATGCTGGCCATGAGCCGCATCTATCTGGACAACGTGCCCCATATCAAAGCTTACTGGGTGATGTACGGCAAGGCGACGACCGAACTGGCGCTGGCCTTCGGCGCAGACGACATAGACGGCACGATCGACGACACGACGAAAATCTATTCGATGGCCGGGGCCGACGACCGGCGGCCTTCGATGAGCGTCGAGGAGATGCACCGCATCGTACGGGCGGCAGGCTGCCGCGCCGTGGAGCGCGACACGTTTTACAACGAACTTCCGGACCGGTAGGAACAGTCCGCCCCGCCCGGAGAAAACAGACGGACACAAAACACAACTCCCGCGAAAATGGAGAAACTGACATATTACTGGAAGAAACTGCGGCAGAACAAGCTGGCATACAACCTCGTGCTGATAGCGGCGATCATTCTGGCGATGGCCGTCACGGCGCATTTCGTCATGCAGGTCGGCACGCGCCCGCCGCATCGTGCCCGACTTTTCGGGCGTGAAGCTCGACGACGCGCAGCGCACGGCCCGCAAATACGATCTCGAACTGCATATCAACGACTCGCTGTTCGTGCCGGCCTACGAAGGCGGCATCGTCCTCGACCAGCTGCCCGAAGGCGGCGTGGAGGTCAAACCCGGACGTACGGTCTATATCACGATCAACTCGTTCCGGCAGAAGATGGTGCCCGTGCCCTACGTGGCGGGACGTTCGCTGCGGCAGGCCAAGAACATGCTGGAGATCGCAGGACTCGAAATCGGCGAACTGATCTACCGCGCCGACATGGCGACCAACTATGTGCTGGAAGAGTACTGCGAAGGGCGTCCCGTCACCCAGAACAGCAGGATTCAGGCCGAAATGGGATCGGGCGTAACGCTCTACGTGGGCGTCGAAGGCGGTTTCGGATCGACGGTCGTGCCGCGGCTGGTGGGATTCCCGCTCAAGGAGGCCAAGGGCCGTTTGTGGGAGCTGGGGCTCAATGTCGGCAAAATCGACTTCGACGAAGGCATCAACCTGCTGAACCAGAAAGACGCCCGCGTCTACGTGCAGGTTCCGACGGCCGAGCGGAGCGCCGCGCTGGGTTCGCGCGTCGATCTCAAACTGACGCTCGACGAGAAAAAACTCGCCCAGCACCGCGCCACCGCCGAGAAGCAGGCCCGTGAAGCCGCCGAAGAGCGGCTGCGGCTCGAACGCGAGCGCGCCGACTCGCTGGCGCAGGCCGAATTCGAACAGGCCGCCGCCGGGGAAGAACAGCCCGAAACCCGGCCCGCAACCGATAACGACGGATTTTTCGACTGATGGCCGACGAACGCTACATAACCGAGGACCCGGAACTCGACGACCAGCAGACGGCGGACGAGGACGGCGAGGGCGCCGGACTCTACGAGCATTTCGCCGTGGTGGCCGACAAGAGGCAGGCTCCGCTGCGGCTGGACAAGTTCCTGACCGTACGCATGGAGAAGTGCTCGCGCAACCGCATTCAGGCGGCGGCCGACTGCGGCAGCATACTCGTGAACGGCAAGGCCGCCAAGTCGAGCTACAAGGTCAAGCCGCTCGACCGCATCCAGATCGTGATGCCCTATCCGCGGCGCGAGGTGGAGATCATTCCCGAAAACATTCCGCTCGAAATACCCTACGAGGACGACGACCTGCTGATCGTCAACAAACCGGCGGGGCTGGTCGTGCATCCCGGTCACGGCAACTACAGCGGCACGCTCGTCAACGCGCTGACCTACCATCTGCGCAACCTGCCCCTGTTTCAGGAGGGCGACATGCGCGCGGGGCTGGTCCACCGCATCGACAAGAACACCTCAGGGCTGCTCGTGGTCGCCAAAAACGAACAGTCGCACGCGCGGCTTGCCAAACAGTTCTTCGACCACACCATCGGACGGCGTTACGTGGCGCTGGTATGGGGCAATTTCGAAGAGGACGAAGGGACCATCACGGGCAACATAGGGCGCAGCCCCCGCGACCGGCAGAAGATGTTCGTCTTCGAGGACGGCTCGGACGGCAAGCACGCCGTGACCCACTGGCGGGTGCTGAAGCGTTACGGCTACGTGACGCTGGTCGAGTGCCGGCTCGAAACAGGCCGCACGCACCAGATCCGCGTCCACATGTCGTGGCAGGGCCATCCGCTCTTCAACGACGAACGCTACGGCGGCGACCGCATCCTCAAGGGAACGACCTTCTCGAAATACAAGCAATTCATCGAAAACTGCTTCGCCGTAATGCCCCGCCATGCCCTGCATGCGCAGTCGCTGGGCTTCGTACACCCCATGACGCACGAGGCAGTCCATTTCGAGAGCGAACTGCCCGACGATTTCCGCGCGCTGCTCGAAAAATGGGACACCTACGCCTCGGCGTCGAAGGAGAGCGATAACGGATAAGCGGGCCGGCTACCGCCTTTCGGCACAAATCCGAGGTCCTGTCCCCGAAAACACGGTACCGCATACGCGCGGACATCGCATACAGAGAAGCCCGGAGACACCCGCCGCAGGGAAGTACAGCCGGCGAGCTTTCACCTGCTGCTGCCGCAAGGCGGCAGAAAGCCTTTCCAGAGGGAAGGGTTTGGGAATAGGAACAGATTTGCAAATGCCGCCTGCGGCGGCCGGAAAGCCATACGAAATAAACAGTTACGAAAATAAACCACGCTTTGTTTCTACCGACCACGATAAAAGAGGTCCGCGCACGCGGATGGGAACAGTTGGACGTCATCCTCTTTTCGGGCGACGCCTACATCGACCATCCGGCATTCGGCGCGGCGGTAATCGGCCGTCTGCTCGAAGCCGAAGGGTATCGTGTAGCGATCGTGCCGCAGCCCAACTGGCGGGACGACCTGCGCGACTTCACCAAACTCGGCGCGCCGCGGCTCTTCTTCGGCGTCTCGGCAGGATCGATGGATTCAATGGTCAACCACTACACGGCCAACCTGCGCCTTCGGAGCAACGACGCCTACACGCCCGGCGGCAAGGCGGGGTTCCGGCCCGATTACGCCGTCAAGGTCTATACGCAGATTCTAAAACGGCTGTTTCCGCACGTTCCGGTGGTCGTCGGAGGCATCGAAGCCTCCCTGCGGCGGCTGACCCATTACGACTATTGGAACGACACGCTCAAACCCTCGGTGCTGGCCGAAAGCGGCGCCGACCTGCTGATCTACGGCATGGGCGAACGGGTCGTGCAGCAGGTCGCCAAAGCCATGCGGAACGGCTACAACGCCAAACTGCTGCGCAAACTGCGGCAGGTGGCCTTCATGGCCGACAACGGTTACGTGGAGCGGCTCGATCCTGCGGAGACGATCCGGCTGCACGCCTACGAGGAGTGCGTGCGGGACAAACGGGCCTTCGGCGAGAATTTCACCATCATCGAGACCCAGAGCAACCTGATGGAGCCGACGGCGACGCTCATCGAGGCCGTGGGCGACCGTTATGTGGTCGTCACGCCGCCCAACACGACACTCTCGACCGACGAGCTGGACCACTCGTTCGACCTTCCCTACGAGCGCGCACCGCATCCACGCTACAACGGCAAAGGGGATATTCCGGCGTGGGAGATGATCAAACACTCGGTCAATATCCACAGGGGATGCTTCGGCGGCTGTTCGTTCTGTACCATATCGGCCCATCAGGGCAAGTTCATCAACTCGCGCAGCGAACGTTCCATCCTCGCAGAGGTGGAGCGCGTGACCCGGATGCCGGACTTCAAAGGTTATCTGTCGGACGTGGGCGCCCCTTCGGCCAACATGTACCGCATGGGCGGACGTGACCGGGAGTTGTGCCGCAAATGCCGCCGCCCGTCGTGCCTGCATCCGAAGATGTGCCCCAATCTGGACAACGACCACCGCCCGCTGCTGGCGCTTTACGAAAAGATCCGGGCGATGAAAGGCGTCAAAAAGGCCTTTGTCGGCAGCGGCATCCGCTACGACCTGTTCGACGAGAGTCCCTATCTCGATACGGTCGTGAAATACCACACGTCGGGACGCCTGAAAGTCGCGCCCGAACACACCGAGGATGCCGTGCTGAAACTGATGCGCAAACCGCCGTTCGCGCTCTTCGAGCGGCTGACCGCCGATTTCCAGCGCATCTGCCGCCGCGAAGGACTGCCCTACCAGCTGATTCCCTACTTCATCTCGTCGCACCCCGGCTGCACCGAACGCGACATGCGTTCGCTGTCGGAGAAGGTCCTCGGCAAGCTCCATTTCAACCTCGAACAGGTACAGGACCTCACCCCCACGCCGATGACACTTTCGTCGGTGATGTTCTACACCGGAGAGAATCCCTATACGCACGAAAAGGTCTACGTCGCCCGCTCGCAGGAGGAGAAACGGCGGCAGAAATCCTATTTTTTCAATGAAAAGCCGACCGGAAACCCGACGGCTCCCGGACGGCGCACAAGCACCGGACAAGAACGCGCCCCGAAGAATCATCGCCCGAACGGAGATCGGACGTCGGCCCCCCGGCCGCGAAAAGGGGAAAATCCCCGTGCAATACCGGGGATAAAGCGCAAAAGGTAAGTAATCCGCATGCCGCACGGCCCGCAGTCGGGCACCGACGTACTTCAAGCCTATTCATGCGGATTTTCAGCGCATTTCAGCGACGAAGAAAGCCGGAGCGACGCTCCGGCTTTCTTCATACTATTCGGTGTTATTTTACGCCCCACTTATCGCCAACGCGTTTCAGCAGGCGGGAGATGCGGCTCACCTCTTTCTCATCGTCCCCCGTCACCGGAGTCCGGCGTATCAGCCACCACAAAAGCATATAAAACAGGACGAGGAAGACCGACCAGACAACTACATATATCATATCTCTCTATTTTCAGGACAATCCGGATAAACAGCGGCTCATTTCAATTCCGGCGAAGCATCGAACAAGAGACCGAACACCGATCGCGCCATCTCCCCGAAAAGACTGCGCCCGTAAAGCTGTCTGTATTTCCAGCGTGACGACAGCATGTTGTAAACCAATATCGGCCGTCTCTTGTAAACGGGCAATCCGCTGACATGCCGTTTGTTCGCCAGCACATCGGCCAGCACCCTATCCACGCAGCGACGGTCAAACTTCACATCCGGATTCGTCAAAGGAACGCTCCAGATGTCCACGGCAATAGCATTCATCGTATTGGCAAACCGGGAGAAACCCAGATCGTCGCAGACCCTGTAAAAATAATTCCAGTTTATTGCGTTCTGCTCCTTCCCGACGAACAAAGCCCAGTCGAGCAGATGCCGCAGGGTGATCCCCTCGATCAGGAAGTGAAAAAAGCCATGATAGGTAATATACAGTGCATTGACCGTCGGAGACAATGTATGGAATCCGTCCTCTCCGAACGGCACGAAGTCTCCGCCTTTTACGGCGTCCTGAAAGATTCGCTCCAACCGCCTGATATCGCTCTTCCCTTTGAAAGAGGTCAGATAACGATGGTTTTCGAACATGACGCCGTTCGAGCAGATATGGTTGTGCTTATAATCCAGCCCCGAAACCTTCATTCCACGGTATCGGGCGATCTCGTTCCCCTTCTCGAACCCTTCGGGCAGAAGGATGTCGATATCCCCGCATTCGCGCTGCAATGGGAAAGGATAATAACGGGCCAATCCGATCCCTTTGAGCAGGATCAGCCGGCAGCCCGCATCGGTACAAAGAGCCGCAAAACGGGCTGCTTCCAGCATTTGTCTCTTCGACCGCGAGACGATCCGCTCCGCCCCGTACGCCCACTGCAACCTCAATCCACGGTCCGGCTGCAAATCCGGAGGCAACCGCCGGACGCTCTCCCACGCCACGGCCAGCACCCCCTGCTGCGCCGCCTGCCCATATACCCGGCTCCATTCCGGATCGGACAACGCTTTATCGAGAGCCGGTTCCTGCATATTTATCGCCGCGGCAAGCAACCGCAGCAACACCCGGTCGGCAGGATTTAGCGTCATAGGAAATCATGGATTGCTCCCGGCAACGGGAATTCAGTAAATCGCTTCATACTGACCGACAACTTTACGCCACGTGTAACATTCATTAGCCAGCCGTTCCATACTGCCGGAAGTATCCTCCCGGCTTTCGGCAGCAAGAGCGGCCAGTTCCTCCGGAGTGCTCCAATAACAGGCTTTATGACCGGTCGTCTCCCGATTGTAACCCACATCGAACGCCAGAATCGGAGCGCCGCAGGACATGGCCTCCACAAGCGACGGATTAGTGCCGCCGGCGCTATGTCCGTGAATATAAAACAGGCATTGTTTCCGGAGCACGAAGAGTTGTTCCCTGTCATAGACCGGATCGACAATATGGATATTGCAGAACTTGCCATATACGGCTTTCAACTCCCGGCCGTATGCACTCAGATTCCAATTACCGATAAATACGAGCGGGATATTCGTTTTAGAGAACGCCTCCAGAATCAGATGACAATTGTTTTCCGGTTCGATCCGGCAGATTGTACAGGCGTATGCTTTCGCCCCGACTCCGAAGGAGGCGAGGATTTCGCGCTGCCGGGAAAGATCGACCGGGATCACGGCATGATCCCCGCCGTAGGCGATCAGAACCGACGGCTTACGGTAAGTCTCCGTAACATAGTCGCGGATCACCTTATTGTCCGCAACCACGACATCGGCAAACTTGACGGCGATCCGCTCCGACAAACGGAGAAACTTGCGGGTCCACTTGCCCCACTTGTCCCGCCTGTGCTCCAAGCCGTCGATATTGACGACGATCCTCTTGCGGAACAACAACCGATACAACGGCAAAAACAGACAACCGGAAACACCCAGAATGAGCACGACGTCGTACCCCCGGCCGACAGTCCGGATCAACGACCAGATATCATACGGAATACTTTGCATACCGTTTGCATGCAACGGCACGTATTCGAGCCGGGCGTTTTTATACGTTTTCAATCGGGTCGGATAAGCCTTGCCGCTGCAAAAAACAGTGTAATCCACATCTTCGGAACAACATTCTCCGATGAGGTTTTCCACAAGAGTTTCAAAACCTCCGTATTTCGCCGGAACGCCGACGGTTCCGATAATTGCGACCTTCTTCATATTACCGTTTTATCCAAATAGCGAATTGCTTTTTAAAAGCTTCTATTTCACTTCGGTTGGTATACCGAAAATAATCCTCGTCTGTAAAATAATCCGCAGAGGAATGCAGCCCGATAACCGAAGCGAGCGTTTCGGCATATGCCGGGACATCCTTGCCGGACAGGATGCCGAAGCTGGGAAATTCGGTCAGCATTCTCCTGAAATAAGGCACGTCGCTCGCAAGGATCGGTTTACGAAAATAGAACGCCATTTCGAGAATTCCGCTCTGTGATGTTTTGCGATACGGCAGCGCCACATAATCGGTATGTTCATAAAGATATACCAATTCATCGTCCTCGATATGTCTGAGGACAATCTTAAAAGCGGCCTTGTCCGACGGCTGCACCCGATGTACCGTCCCATCGAAATCCTTCCCTGCAATAATTACGTTCGCTTTGCAGCGAAGTTCCGGCTCCAAATCATTCACTGCCGAAATAAGAATGTCGATACCCTTGTCATAGGTTATATTCCCGAAAAACAAGATATTCACTTTGTCTTCCGCGATTGCGGAAACAATATCCGGTCCGAGACGGCGGATGTCGTAATTCTTCGAAAAACAATATTTGAAATGAGGTACGAACAGCCGGTTACCCCGATAGCCGTATTCCTCCAGCAGATCGTTCGTCCGTTGGGAATGAACGATGACCGTTGCAAATCGGTCGGAGTATACCTTTCGGAAGCATCGTTTCAACCCGATATTGTCATCCGCATTTTGCGCAATCGCTTCATGGATATCGATTATGCTTTTCTTTGCGAGGGAAACGATATACATGAACGGCAAGTCGATGGAGTTACCGTAAGCCAGATAAACGAAGCAGGCTTTTTTGTTTCGCAGGACAAAGCAGAACAACATCAGGTAGTTCCGCAACAGACAACATATTTTGCGCAGCCTGTTCCCCTTGTACTGGTGTAAAAAAAAGGGCCTGCCATCGTTTTCTCCGGCATAATTCGACAGGACGGAAACATCCAATCCCGGAACTGCAGACAGAACCCGGCAAAAAGCGTCGTTGTAATAATGCATTCCGCAATGCATTCCGATGTAATCGACAAGATATACCTTCATGATACATTTTTATAATCCGATGAGCATATTCAAATACTTATTGTCAATGCGTTGGATTACCTTCGAGACAAGAACTGGGATATAAATCCCGGACAGGACGCACAATACATAAAAATACGGATACGTTCCCTGCATCCCCAGTTTATTATATATCATTTTTATTCCGATCTGAATAAAAATTCCAAGTAAAAAAATCTGGTACGTATAATTGCGGAACGACACGAATACGTTATTCGACAAATTCCGGTCGAATTTACCGGCCAACCCCCAACATAACAGGCAACCGGACAATGACATAACCAGCGTTACGACATCTTCTTCAACCCCGCCTACCCAAAACATCGCAACATACAGGATCAGGCAGATTGCGATGCTGCACGGCCGTTTTATCGCCGTCTCAAAACAGTTATTGGCAGCAATCAACAACCCCAGAAAAAAGAATATGAAAAAATGGACGGCACGGTTGAATGCAAATACTCCGCTCATATCGCCCACGGGAATAAAGAACAAACCGGCAGCGCAGCACAAACAGAGTGCGGATAACCAATTGTTTTTCAGCACTCTTCCATACACCCCCAACAAGGAAAAGTAAAGCAGGACAACTGCCACGAACCACATCTCTTGCAACGGTCCCTCGAATGGCCGAACAAAGGCACAGAAAAACGATTTCAACGATAAGGTGACCGGCCTTTCGACTCCCCCGACATATATTTTCAGAAAAAATGCGAATACCGTAAAAAATAGATACGGAATGCCGAGCCTCTTGAATTTATCGGTCAATGTCTTTTTATACGACGCCCCTTTGTCGATGCGGGTAATGTAAAACAGATAGCCGGATATCATAATGAACAACGGCATATGAAAAGAATAGGCTACCTTCTTGAGAAACAACGCACATTCATGGCAATCAACATCGAAAACAGAGGCGAAAGCCGTAACAGAGAGCGGGGAATGACCGATAACTACCCATAACATGGCCCAGCCTTGCAATAACAGCAGCCATGTAATCTTTTTCCGAGGGGGGGGGAGATCATAAAATCAGAAATTTCTATATTCAATTAAACAGGGATTGTATCCACAAACTTTTTACGACACAAAAATCACTTCGGTTTGAAAGCATTCGTATCGACAGGTATTTCCGACTCGTCTTGATATCTATTACAGATAAACCGTACCGGAACGCCAGCCCAAACCTGATAGGGAGGAATGTCCTTGTTCACCACGGAACCCGCCCCGATAACAGCACCGTCACCGATTGTCACCGGTTTTGTGAATATGGCATTGCTTCCGATATATACATTCCGCCCAATATGAATTTCACCCCGGTAATAGGCATGTTCTTTCAAATTCCGGACATCATAATAATGAGAAAGCAGAATGCATCCATCCGTAATAGTCGTCCCCTTACCGATAAAAATATCTTCTGGATGAATCGTATCAATAGAAACCCGACCGATCCGAACTGCACCTTTTTCTATCGAAACGCCTAAAAGCTTATATATCTTCGCACGAAAAAAGCCGGTCATGGGAAAAATCCCGCAGAATCTAAAACAGAATATTTTTATATACCGACTGAGTCTGGAATTATAATCCGCCCTTTTATAGTTTTCCATACCGACACTACCTATTAGTAAACAATAAAACTCTCAATAATCTCTTCTGCTGATCCGGGGTATCTTTTCGCATTAACAGGATCGGAAGCCATAACACGGCATTGCATAATCTATAAGACCAGAAAACGAAATAATTATAATGCTTCCGGATATATAGCAACTTACTGCGGAAAATATTCTCAATGCGATTGAAAGACCACAACTTTGTATTCGACGGATCACTTCCGCCTTCGAGATGTATTATCTCTGGCCCGTTTATGAGAAGCCTTTCATATCCGGCTTTCGACATCCGAAATTGCCAGTCTACCTCCTCGCAATACATGAAGAATACAGGATCAAACGTCCCCAATTCGTCACAAACCATTCGGGGAACGAACAAATCCGCTCCGGTGATATAATCAACGGAGGTAGGCTGTTGTACCGATGCCGGGCAGAGATGGTTGCGTTTTTTCAGAAACCGTAAATACTTACCCAACACTTCTTCGATCTCACCCCCCGGCGTTATAAACCGACCGTACGAATGTATGTTTTTTTGATTTTGATCTTTCAAAACAGCTCCTACAGCGCCGATTTTCCGATCCGGATTCTTTTCGCAGAAATCGAAGAACAGCTTCACTGCGTTATTAAGCAAAATAGTATCCGAATTCAAGAAAAACAAATATCGCCCTTTAGCTTCCCGGATTCCGAGGTTATTCGCCCTGCCGAACCCCAGATTTCGGTCGCTGTAAATATACTTTATGCGCTTATCCTGCGCAAAAACCTCTTTGCTGCCATCCGTCGATGCATTGTCCACCAATATGATCTCGTATTCGACAGTCGAGGTTTGCGCAATAATGCTTTCAATGCAGTCCGAAGTCAATCCCAGCGTATTGTAGTTAACTATGATAACGGATACGTCCATTTACAGAAACTTGTTCTTAATAAACACATTGGGATCAGATCGCCCGAATAATGGATAAAAAACTAATGCAACTCGCAGGCAACCTTCTGCATACAAAGTATCATTATTCAAGAATACCAACAAAATCAGAAAAGACAGGAGCATATATCTCATATAACTTCGAATGTCATTATCCTGAACAAGAGAAGTCTTCTTATATAAATTGTAATATAGTCCCAAATATATCAGGACAAGGACAAGTCCCCCACGCGCTAAAGTTCCCCATATTCCTATATCTGCCAGATAAAATGCTTCACCAAAAAATGTATGGAATCCCTCATCTCGAAAATGCACAGACAAATTACCAAAGCCAAGAATCAGATTTTGCTGAATATATGGAACAATGCTTTCGATAGAATGCACACGAGCAAGTGTAGAAAAGTCTTTACTTTCACCCCATTTTATAGCTTCGATCAATGAATTAACCAATCCGCTATTATACGAAACAACGATCAAAGCTCCAATTAAGGGAAGAATACCCAATATCACACGCTTAAATGTAAGACTTTTCATTTTGAAGTAATAAATCGTATATATGATGGCTATCAAAGCAATTGGCTGTCGCCCTTTATGTACGAAGACCATATATATCATTAAGATAAAAAATGGGAGCAGGTATTTTCTTTGAAACGGAGATTTCATGAAATTAATCAAATAATATATATATGAAATGAACATCAAACCAGAACAAGTATATAACTTGCTCCCTTTCACCAAATCCTCCGTTCCCGAAAAGTCTATCACAGCTGTTTGTACCATATATTGCTGTATAGAGATGTGATCTATATTGAAAATAAAAAAAATAACAATTGAAATAATTGCAACGATTATATTGATCTTGTTAATTTGTCTGAGTAATAGATTATAGTCATATTTTATATTATATAAAAAAAAGCCCATCAAAATGAACCATAAATAGCGCAAAGACGCAAAACCTATAAAATATGGCTGACCAAATATTGCATGACTTTGGAATGTAGCATAGAGAGGAAAGGCAAAGCAATATAATCCGACAAATATGGCAACGGTAGAAATTCGTTTATAGACAATATAATAGACAAATGCCCCTAACCCTAATATCAGAAAAAAATAATGACATCCTTGGAGGAAAGATATGCTTCCTAAAAATTCAAAAGCCCCTATAAAATAGAAGAGTAATATATAAATGAGATATTTCATCGTCTGGTCCGTCAATAATCTTGATTAGCATAAGTCATTATAAGCTACCAATAGCACCCGCCTTCAACCTTTTCGGCTCCTTTGGGTTTCTCCGACTCCAGCGGCCGGATCCAATAGTCGTTTATAAATTTCCCGCAGACCGGTTGATCCTGTATCCAACGGTTACCGTATACCCCGAACAACATTTGAGTCCAGCCGGCCAAATGAACGGCCTGTCTCCCCATACGTTTCACATGGGCGGCAAGCGGCATCCCGTAAGCTCCGCAACCGATCAGAGCAATGTCGAAATCGAGCCGCGAAATTTCATCTTCCATGTGTTTCAGGGCTTCAAACCAATCCTTATAAATCGTTTTTGTACCTACAATAGACTGCACGGCCTTTACAAGAATCAATTCCTTGAATTCCGGAAGTACGTCAGAATCTTCGAACAGCCGCTCACGATTGTTCTTATACTGGGATTTGATCGAATCGACGAACGGATGAACAACCAGCACCTTTTTCCCTTCCAGATATTTCGTCCATGGATTTTTCCAGAGAAATGGAGCGTAATATCCGTCCAGATTTATTCGCTTGCAGTGCATGTACTGCGATACATACTTTTCATTTTCGATATAAGACCCAAGAATATCTATTTCCGGAGTGTCGTTCACGACCCGTTCACAGAACCTCCGGCCGTAATCCGGCGAAACAGGGAAAAATCCCGATAATTTCTGCAATTGAAGGATGGATTGCACCCGGGACAACGACAATTCTCCTTGGAAAAATTTTTTCAATACGGTCCAAGACAGCGGCTCGGATGTAACAAGGTCGGTTACCACCGCATTAAGTTCGGTTGTTCCGAACTTCGAGATCATGCAGGGCTTCCCTTCCCGTAATGTTTTATATACAAAATCATTCGCCTGCTGGTCGAAGAGTTCAACATATCCATAATATTGGGAATTGTCCGCAATTTTCACAATTCCCAACTTACGGCAAATACTCCTCAATCCGTATAATGGATAAATAAAAATGTTGTTCTGGGTCATAGATCGTAATTATAGCATGAATGAAAAAGCACTATAAATCGAAAGAACCGAAGAAGGCATCCGTATCTTGCCGAAGATCTGCGATTTTCCGTTTTACCTCAGTCCAATTTATCGGTGTATGCATTCTTGCGGAAATACTGTCGGACGGATCGAGGATTCTGTCCTGAAGACCTAATGAAGAAAGCAGGGATAAAATACGACAATTTTGCCTCGACGAATCGCCATTCTGCAATATGCATAGAAACGGGCGTTCGAAGATTATCGAAAACAAGGTACCATGGAATGTGTTTGTTACGATCGCCCCGGCATGTTTATAATACCCCAACCATTCCTCAGGCGAGGTATAGACCAAATATTCCGACGGAATATGATTTTCACTACCGGAAGCTGCAGATATGAATAATTCCTTATCTTCAGACCGCGCATAGCTAATAAGGTCATCCAGCCGGACGGAATTTCCGATATTCAGATTTATAAAATAACAGAAAATATAATCCGCCTGTCCGACATCTGCGGCTGGATACTTTTCTTTATCGATAAGCAAAGTCGGATCGGGAACATGCACAGCACTTTTCCGGCACAGGTCATAACAAATGTCGACACCCGATTTTTCACGAACCGATATTTTGTCGAATTTACTGACCCACGGCCTTATGGCATCGGCATGCTCCGCCGGTAGTTCGTCCTTCCCGAAACTTACGGCATAGGCGATTTTCCTCGTATCGTCACCGACGAATGTCAAAAAATTGGCAGGGAGCGAACCGGCCCAAACCTGATCGCTGCCCGTAATGTAGTAATCCGCGGCAGGGGGATCGCTATTTATCGCGGCTTCCCCGACATATGTTTTATCGCTCAATGCCAGATAACGGGCGGCAAAATCCAAAAACGACTGCAACTGTATTTTTTTCTTGTGTTCCGCCCGGCAGAAAATGACAGACTTTACTATTTTCTTCAAATTCTGTTTTAAAGACAAACGGATAACATAGCGGATCCAATAAGGATCGTGCCCCCGCTCTTTCAGATATTCCTGAAGCGCATAGTATTGCAATAATGCCCCATAATTGACATTAGAAACTATATATGCATAGGACGAAATAACAGCAATCTTCATTTACATGAAATTTAGCGGCTTACACAAAATTGGCAAAGCCCTCATAAAAAAGCATTTTTTAATAAGTCAGACTACATCTGTTTATACAGTTCCACACTCAGTTCTGACTAATCATTCGTTTTATAAATCTTTTCCCCTTCCGCAGACAAAGCCTTATAATACTCGGCTGCATTTTTTTACATATCGGCTCTATAATACGCAGCCCTTCATTATCATAATTCGCCCAAAACTCATAACGATATTTTGGATAAGGAACACTTTTCTCAATACCGATATTTCCTTGTAAAGCCTGTTCGTATGTCGTCTCCACACTCAAAGCACCGATCTGCCGGTAAACCATTAATCCTTTTGCTGTATTGATCAACACAAGTCCAACCCCCTTCGGATCGGCGAATTCAGGATGATGATCGGCAATTCCCCAATAATCGGCAATGGTCAAATCGCTACCACTCTTACCAGAACGGAAAGCACAAGCATAGCATGCAGGCCGGAGATACAGGTTCGCCAAAAAACCTTTCAAATAGATATTGTCCGCCGCTCTTTCATAGATAATATTCTGCCTACCATCGGTTATTCGAAAACTATATGTAGGCCATTGTGTCGATTTATCCCGCATGAATATGTTCCTAATCGGACATCCCCCAGTGAACTCTTTGAGATATTTCCGCCATATCAAAGGACTCGGCACACCATGGCAGACAACATCAACAGCCAATAAATTGTCGTAACTTTTCCGCAAAAAGCCATGCAATCCTGCAATTTGACAGGGAGTACCCGTAAATAACACTTGCCGGCCTTGCTTTAAAAACGATTCCACTTTCATGTAACTATCCCCGACGACCGATTGTGAATATTTACTGCCACGAAATGCGGCAATACCTTCGATTGTCTCTGTATAATCATGAATAACGTCCCATTGTTCCGAGAACCGCGCTCCGAATACAACTCCCCCGGTCTGGATTATCCGTTCGGCAAGCATCGAAAAAATACCGCCTGAAGAACTTTCCAGCCGAATCTGCTCGACAGGATTCTTCGCTGCATATACCCGAATAGGTTTGTGAGGTCTATTTTGATGAATCACCGGGCAAACCTTTTCGCACAAGCCGCACTTGATACATCGACTCACATCAATCTGTGGATAGAGAAACCCTTCCTCATCCTCCTCCATAATGATACATTGTTTCGGACAACGCCCGGCACAGGCAGAACAACCACAACAATTTTCTTTATTATGAATGATTATCATGATCCAATGATTACAGAGTTATCATTTGTTTCGAATTATCGCCATTTTAAGTTTCTCCACAATTAACTTTGTCAGCATACGCCGTTCTTCGCGTTTCAATCCGATAAAATATATGGTTGAAACGGCTGAAAGCAAAGAAACGGACGAGACAAGAATAAACTTAACGAATGACTGCGACAATGTATAATACAACATCAAAGGCAGTATTAATGAAACACCTGAGATTGCAATATTATATGAAATAACTTCTTTTGCATATTCGGCTATCTTGATACCGAGTAAATCCCTTATGACAGCCAATCTTAAAAACAAGCATACCGCACCTAAAAATATTGCCACTATCATCGTTACCTCCGGCGGGAACCCTAATTTGAGAAAAACATAAGATATGGGGACAGCCAACAATAATGTTGTTCCCACCGTAATTTGATATTTCTTTATTTGCCCCGTTGCTTGAATCGTGGGAATAATTGTCCCGGACATGCAGTCGACAAGAATATTGATGACGATCAGCCTCGCAAACAAAACCGTATATTCCGGGACCTCGGTCAACCACAATGCAAGCAGATACTTCATCTCCAAAAGTATCGGCAAAGCGACCAGAAACAACAAATAATACGACATGCGGGAACTTCTGAACAGCAGAATTTTCATTTTCTCAAGGTCGCCCGAAGCATAATATTTGATTATCTGTGGTGTTGCGGCTATCTGCACGTTACCTGCAAACGAAGTTACCAGAGACTTCACCTGAAAAGCTATACCGCGGGCAGCATTCACGACCGGTCCAAAAAATATATTCAATAAAATATTAAGTCCCTGATCCAAACCCACATTGGCCAAACTTCCAAACAAATTCCAGCCTGCAAATTGAAAAAGCGAAACATATAAGCATTTATCCTTGGCTGCAATCACACGGCATTCATAGAATTTAATCCTGCAATAGACTATATAGATCAGGGTTATCAGGAATACGACAAAAAACATTAAAACCGCATACAATTTCAGTTTGTCGAAGCTGAACCAGACCAACAGGTAAACGATCAATAACTTCAAGGCAGCCTCGACGATGCTGACCCAAGCGTAAAAGTCCATCCGTTCCCGGGCAATTATCAAAGCATTGTAAGGGACACGGATGAGCGAGATAAGAAAAGACAATACCGAGAAATGATATACGAAATATGCCGCAGCTTCTCTGGATGGCGGAATATTCAATTTATTTTCAACAAACCACAGACCGACTGTTTCCGCTAAGATCAGAATCCCTAGCACAAAGGCTACATATATGAATAGGGACGCCGAAAATACCTTTCTTAATTGCACGGTATCATTCCGCCCTATTTCAAATGCAAAAAAACGCTGTGAAGCCGATGACAATGTGTTGCTGATAAAAACACACATGGTCACGATACCGCCGACAACATTGTAAATACCAAAATCCGCTACACCTAATGTCTGCAATACGACCCTCGACGTATACAACCCGACGAACATCGTAACAAGCATACGGATATACAAAGAAACAGTATTCTTGGCTATTCGTTTGTTGTTAGAGCTTATTTCCTGCATTTCGGAGCCGATGTTCATCCGTTAAGCGCCATATCTACCTCTCCTTGTACATGCTTTGGTAGTATTTTTCATACTCCCCGGAGGTGATCTGGTCCATCCATTTTTGGTTC
>ERZ824473.2652-NODE-2652-length-20100-cov-3.709304_pt1 | contig 20100 bp, 15 predicted proteins | sample MGYA00519874_ERZ824473 | MGnify/ENA primary metagenome ERZ824473 (study PRJEB31778, sample SAMEA3449151) | human gut metagenome | biome: human gut; feature: human-associated habitat; material: faeces | place: United Kingdom | collected 2010/2012 ... | reverse complement strand
GCCTTTTTGAGAAAAATGATTAAAAAACTATTGACATTTTGTTACTGGAGTGATCCGGCTGTTTTTCGTAAAGCAGAAGAAGGGGGATTTTGGGTCAGCTTTCCTGATCTTCCTGAATGTATGACGCAAGGCGATAGTATGAATGAAGCTTATGAAATGGCAGTGGATGCGTTGGGGTTGTCTTTGTCCAGCATGGAAGATGAGGGCACCGCGTTTCCAAAGGCATCAGAACTTGACGCGGTGGATTCAGAAGACGGGGTTCTTGTTATTGTAGAATTTGATATGGCGGAGTATCGAAGAAAGAACAGATCTAAGGCTGTAAAGAAGACTCTTAGTATTCCGGAATGGCTGAACAGGTTGCACCGGTGCGAGAGCTGGCTGACTGCTGCCGGATGATACTAAAATGATACTAAGATGTTGGGGTCAAAAGCCCCCAACAATGATGCCAACGGATTGTTTCATGCTACGCACTCCCACAATCCTACCCGCTATTCGCATATCATGGTGCTTACGCCCCACTTTTATGCTCATATCGGGGCGGGTCTCAAGGTCATTCTACCACCAGTGTGCAAGCACACGTGGTTTCAGACCTTTTGCCCCTGGCATCATACTAATATCTTGCGGAAAGTGCAAAAAAGGCGGCAAAATGAAGAGAAAAGCAGGGAAAATGTAAGAAAAAAAGCAGGGAAATAGGGCAAAAAACGATACTTTATAAATTATTTATTGATTTATGGAAAGCCTGTATTTATAATGGAAGTTAGTTGATTTTAGGAGGAAAATGATGGATAACCAGAATAATAAGAACAAAGGTCCGAACAATAACCGGCAGGGATGGGGTATCATTTTATTTACCACGTTACTGATCACCTTTATTGTTATGGGCCTCTTTTCTCTTATGCGGGGAGGAACCCCGGAAGAGATCAGTTATGATAAATTCCTGAAGCTTGTAGACAATAAAAAGGTAGAGTCAGTGACGTTTACAAATTCCAGGATTAATATTGTACTTACGGATTCGGCAAGAAAGGAAAAGCTGAAGGGAACTTTAAAAGAAGTAAAGGATGAGAGTAAAAAAAGCAGTTCATCCAAAGAGTCCACGGAGAAAAGCGGTACTTCTGATTCTTCAAAGGACAGCAGTAGCTCAGCCGGGGAAAATGGAACCTATGATCTGATCAGTCAGCTCCAGGAGCAGATGCAGGACTCCGGAGATACGGAAGAGAAGGATCCTGATTATTATACCGGTCTTGTGAATGATGAAACACTTGTAGAGAAGCTGAAAAAGGGTGGAGTGCAGTTTAAGGCAGAAGTGCCGGATACGGCAGGTTCTCTGATCACGGAGCTGGTCATCACAGTTGTGCCAATCATTCTGATGGTATTGTTGTTCGCATTTTTTATGAAGCGGATGACCAAAGGCGGCGGTATGATGGGCATCGGAAAGAGCAATGCCAAGATGTATATGGAGAAGCAGACCGGAGTCACATTCCAGAATGTTGCCGGACAGGATGAAGCGAAGGAATCCTTGCAGGAAGTTGTTGATTTCCTTCATAATCCTGAGAAATACAGTGGGATCGGAGCGAAGCTGCCAAAGGGTGCATTGCTCGTCGGACCTCCTGGAACAGGTAAAACCCTGCTTGCCAAGGCAGTAGCCGGAGAAGCGGGCGTCCCGTTCTTCTCGTTGTCCGGTTCGGCTTTTGTAGAGATGTATGTAGGTGTAGGAGCTTCCCGTGTGCGTGATCTGTTCAAGCAGGCACAGCAGATGGCTCCATGTATTGTATTTATTGATGAGATTGATGCCATTGGAAAGACCCGTGATACAGCCATGGGTGGAAATGATGAGAGAGAGCAGACACTGAACCAGCTTCTTGCAGAGATGGATGGATTTGATACGAACAAAGGACTCCTTGTCCTTGCGGCTACAAACCGCCCGGAAGTGCTTGATCCAGCCCTGCTTCGTCCGGGACGGTTTGACCGCCGGATTATTGTAGATAAGCCGGATCTGAAGGGACGTGTGGATGTATTAAAAGTCCATGCAAAAGATGTCAAGATGGATGAAAGTGTGAACCTGGAAGAAATTGCACTGGCGACATCCGGTGCGGTAGGATCGGATCTCGCCAATATGATCAATGAGGCTGCGATCAATGCGGTAAAGAATGGCAGACAGGTCGTCAGTCAGAAAGATCTTTTTGAGGCAGTGGAAGTGGTACTGGTCGGTAAAGAGAAGAAAGATCGGATCATGAGTGCGGAAGAGCGGAGAATTGTTTCCTATCATGAGGTCGGACATGCACTGGTCACAGCACTTCAGAAAAATACGGAGCCTGTCCAGAAGATCACCATTGTGCCAAGAACAATGGGGGCCTTGGGGTATGTTATGCAGACACCGGAGGAAGAAAAATTCCTGAATACGAAGAAAGAGCTGGAAGCGATGATCGTAGTTGCACTTGGCGGTCGTGCCGCTGAAGAGATCGTCTTTGATACAGTGACGACCGGGGCATCCAACGATATCGAACAGGCGACTAAGATTGCAAGAGCAATGATTACCCAGTATGGAATGTCTGACCGGTTCGGACTGATGGGACTGGAATCAATACAGAACCGTTATCTGGATGGAAGACCGGTGTTAAACTGCGGTGAGGCAACTGCAAGTCAGATTGATGAAGAAGTGATGCGGATGCTTAAGAGTTCTTATGAAGAGGCAAAACGTCTTCTGTCTGAAAACCGGGATGCACTGGATCGGATTGCTGCATTCCTGATTGAAAAAGAAACGATCACCGGAAAAGAATTTATGAAGATTTTCCGTGAAGTGAAGGGAATCCCGGAGCCGGTGGAGGGAGAAGACGGAAAAGAGCAGGCTGAATCCGGCAGGATCAATATGAAAGAAGTATAAAAAGGATCATAAAGCAGACGATAAGAGTTATGGAAGAAAATCATTTTAATATTCAGGAAGAATTAAAGAAACTCCCGGGAAGACCGGGAGTTTATATTATGCATGATGAAAAAGATCATATTATTTACGTGGGAAAAGCGATCAGTCTGAAAAATCGTGTACGGCAGTATTTTCAGAGCAGTTATAATAAAAGTGTCAAGATCCAGCAGATGGTGACGCATATCCGCAGATTTGAATATATTGTGACGGATTCAGAACTGGAGGCACTGGTTCTGGAATGCAATCTGATCAAAGAACACAGACCCAAGTATAATACGATGCTGATGGATGACAAAGCGTATCCATTTATTAAAGTAACGACAGGAGAGACATTTCCACGGGTGCTGCTGGCAAGGAGAATGGTGAAAGACAGGGCAAGATATTTTGGACCTTATACGAGTTCCCAGGCGGTGCGGGATACGATTGATCTGATCCATAAACTGTATCACGTCAGGAGCTGCAACCGGAATCTTCCGAGAGATACAGGAAAAGAACGTCCCTGCCTGAATTATCATATTCACCAGTGCGATGCACCGTGTCAGGGATATATTTCCAAAGAAGAGTACCGGAAATCCATTGATGAGGTGATCCGTTTCCTGAACGGAAATTTTGACGGAATACTGAAAGATCTGGAAGAAAAGATGCAGGCAGCGTCTGAGGCACTGGAGTTTGAAAAAGCAATCGAATACAGAGAACTTCTGAACAGTGTTAAAAAGGTGGCACAAAAGCAGAAGATTACGGATTCAAGCGGAGAGGACCGGGATGTGCTGGCGGCAGCGTGCCAGGAGGACGATGCGGTTGTACAGGTGTTTTTTATCCGTGGAGGAAGACTGATCGGACGGGATCATTTCTATCTGCGTATTTCAAAAGGAGAGACAAAGGCGGAGATACTGGACAGTTTCATCAAGCAGTATTATGCAGGTACTCCTTTTATTCCGGGAGAACTGATGCTCCAGGAAGAACTGGAAGAACAGGCATTACTGGAGGAATGGCTGAGTACAAAGCGGGGACAGAAAGTCACGATCAGAATCCCGAAGAAAGGGACAAAAGAAAAATTAGTAGAACTGGCAGGAGAAAATGCACAGCTTGTACTGAACAAGGATAAAGAACGGTTGAAAAGAGAAAAAGGTCGTACAATCGGTTCAGTGAAAGAAATTGCCGCCCTGCTTGGAATGGAACGGATCGTGAGAATGGAGGCCTATGATATTTCCAATACCAACGGATTTGAATCGGTTGGTTCTATGATCGTGTATGAGAATGGAAAGCCAAAACGGAATGATTATAGAAAGTTTAAGATCAAAAGTGTAAAAGGGCCGAATGATTATGCGAGTATGCGGGAAGTCCTTACAAGAAGATTTCAGCATGGACTGAAAGAAAAAGAAGAACTGAGGAAAAAAGGAGAAGATTCTCAGCTTGGCAGTTTTACTGCTTTCCCGGATCTGATCCTGATGGATGGAGGCAGAGGGCAGGTTAATATTGCTCTTCAGGTGCTGGATGAACTGCATTTAAATATTGCAGTCTGCGGAATGGTGAAGGATGACCATCACCGGACAAGAGGACTCTATTACAATAATATAGAAATCCCCATTGACCGGGATTCAGAGGCATTCCGCCTGATAACGCGGATTCAGGATGAGGCACATCGGTTTGCAATCGAATATCATCGGCAGCTTCGTGGGAAAGGACAGGTTCATTCTGTGCTGGATGATATTCCGGGGATCGGATCAGCCAGAAGAAAAGCCCTGATGCGGCACTTTTTAAGCCTGGATGCGATCCGGGATGCGAGCGTGGAAGAACTGGCAAAAATTCCGTCAATGAATCAAAAAGCAGCAGAATCGGTCTATGAGTTTTTACATTAATATGGTATAATAGACCAGTACGCAAGTATAAGGAAGGAGAAACGTTATGGATGGTGTAAGATTAACTGAGATTGTAGAAAAGATGAATCTGAAAAATCTCACTCCCGGAGTGGATATTACCGAGCGTAAGGTTCATGTACCGGATGTCAACAGACCGGCTTTGCAACTGACGGGCTTTTTTGATCATTTTGATCTGAATCGTGTTCAGATTATTGGAAATGTAGAGTGTGCTTATCTTGAGACACTTACGAGAGAGAGAAAAGATGAAATCTATGAAAAGCTTCTGGCACATAAAGTACCGTGTATTGTATTCAGTAATGATCTTCAGCCGGAATCTGAGTTTATAGAGACCGCGGAAAAGAATGATATTCCTGTGCTCGGAACCTGCAAAAAGACTTCCTCTTTTATGGGTGAGCTGATCCGCTGGCTGAATGTGAAGCTTGCTCCATGCATTTCAATTCACGGAGTACTTGTGGATGTATATGGTGTAGGCGTCCTGATCATGGGTGAGAGTGGGATCGGTAAAAGCGAGGCCGCTTTGGAACTGATTAAGAGAGGTCATCGTCTGGTGACAGATGATGTAGTTGAGATCCGCAAGGTCAGTGATGAGACACTGGTGGGTTCTGCACCGGATATTACAAGACATTTCATCGAACTTCGGGGAATCGGTATCGTAGATGTTAAGTCGATGTTTGGTGTGCAGAGTGTCAGAGAGACGCAGAATATCGATCTGGTGATCACGTTGGAAGACTGGAGCAGAGAGAAAGAGTATGACCGGCTCGGACTGGAAGAAGAGTATACAGAGTTCCTTGGCAACAAGGTAGTATGCCACAATATTCCGATTCGTCCGGGAAGAAATCTTGCGATCATCGTAGAGTCAGCAGCAGTAAACCACAGGCAGAAGCAGATGGGGTATAATGCCGCACAGGAACTCTATAAGCGTGTGCAGGAGAATCTTGCAAAAAAGAGACGATAGAAAGCAGGGGGCAGAGAATCCTCCGAAGAATAAAAATTTGAAAAAGGATTGGAGAAGAAGGATGAAGTATTGTTTTGGCGTAGATATCGGTGGTACGACAGTAAAGATGGGGTTATTTGCTGAGAATGGTGATATCAGAGATAAATGGGAAATTGTGACAAAGACAGAAGATGAAGGAAAAGCGATCCTTCCTGATGTTGCAGCAGCGATCAGCGGGAAGATGGAAGAGCATCATCTGACGAAAGAAGATATCAAGGGAATCGGAGTCGGAGTTCCTGCACCGGTTACCGCAGAAGGTGTGGTAAATGGAAGTGCCAATCTTGGATGGAAATATAAAGAAGCAAAAAAAGAACTGGAAGAGCTGACCGGAATGAAAGCCACATTTGGAAATGATGCGAATGTGGCAGCACTTGGTGAAATGTGGAAGGGCGGCGGAGCCGGATGCAAGAATCTGGTAATGGTGACGCTTGGAACAGGTGTCGGCGGTGGTGTGATCGTTGGCGGAAAAATCGTAGTCGGACAGTTCGGAGCCGGTGGAGAGATCGGTCATATGTGTGTGAATTACCATGAGACAAAGCAGTGTGGATGTGGAAGTTATGGATGCCTGGAACAGTATGCATCTGCAACGGGAATTGTCCGTCTTGCAACAGAGAAGCTGGAGTCAGAGACAAGATCAACACTTCTGAAAAAGGAAGAGCTTTCTGCAAAGGCAGTATTTGATGCTGTAAAAGAGGGGGATGAAGTTGCTACAGAGATCGCTACAGAGATGGGCGAGTATTTAGGACATGCACTTGCAAATATCGCAGCAGTGCTTGATCCGGCAATCTTTGTAATTGGCGGGGGAGTTTCCAAGGCAGGAGATGTACTGCTTCCATTTATTGAAAAGCCGTTTAAAGACAGAGCGTTCTTTGCAAGCCAGAATGTAAAATTTGCACTTGCTACATTGGGAAATGATGCAGGAATTTGCGGTGCGGCAAAGATGGTTCTGGGAGATTAAGGGCAGATAGCCGATGCATAATGATATCAAATAAATGAGAAATGAGCCGGAGTTTATGTCTATACGACTAAACTCTGGCTCATTGATTTTTGTCAGAATTACGAATTACGGTGCGGGCTGAACATCCGGTTCAGACGGAGTGGGAACAGTTCCACTGTTATCACCGTTCGTTCCGGAAGGATCATCACCATTTGCAGAGTTATTCGGATCATCAGAATTATCAGGATCTTCAACAGAAGGATCATCATTGGAAGGTTCCGGTGCAACATAATGACCGGAACAACTCTGGGTTGGAGCATTATCTTTTGCAAAATACTCTGTCAGAGAAGGACAACTGCCGGTAGCGAGAAGTCCGGTTCTGGTACAGATCGTCTTCTGAACCACAGAAGAAGGAATTTCGAAATCTTTATATGCAAGACTTTTCGTTTCCTGAATCCGTTCCATGATATTTTTCCACAATTTCTGATGCCAGCTCTGACTCAGGTTACTCATGGTTTTTGATTCATCATATCCACCCCATACGGAAGCTGTATAATATGGTGTATAGGCAGCAATCCAAAGGTCATTACTTTCCTGGCTGGTACCGGTCTTTGCAGCAACAGGCATATTGCTCAGACGAGCCGAACCTCCGGTTCCTCCTGCACCATTTACAACATCCTCCATTGCACTGGTAAGAAGATAAGCGGTGGAGTCTTTGATGACTTCGTGGCTCAGAGGAGTGGTGTTATCCAGAAGAACATTGCCATCATGGTCAAGAATCTGGGTATACAGAGTAGGTTCTATATAAGTTCCACCATTGGCGATCGCTGCGTAAGCTGCGGTCAGTTCTGTATTGTAGACACCGAGAGTCAGTCCTCCGAGTGCTTTTGCCTGGGAATTTTTGTCGGCATCGGTCAGTGTTGTAAATCCGAAGTTGAGAAGATAGTCATAACTCTCAGTTTCTCCTACATAATCCGTCAGAGTCTTTACAGCAAGTACGTTCATGGAATGCTCGATTCCATAGCGGACTCTGGTTGCACCGATATACTTTTTATCCCAGTTCTTAACTTCCTGACCATTCTTGTATTCATACGGTTCATCATCAATCGTAGTAGCAAGGGTCAGCTTATTTTCATTGAGGGCAGGTGCATAGGATGCCAGGATCTTGAAACAGGATCCGGCTGTCTGTAAGAATCAGTTGCACGGTTCAGGGAAAGACTGGAAGTCTTTTCGCCACGTCCACCGACTATAGCTTTGATCTGTCCGGTATACTGATCCATCACAACGACAGAAGCCTGTGGCTGTGGTGAAAGCTCGATCCGTTCATCTACAGTATCTCCGGCTGCCTCATCAATGTTCAGGGTACTCTTATAGTTGTTGATTGCATTCTGGGCTGCATCCTGCGTACTGAATACGAGAGGATACTGATCCCCGGTTGTACTGGAAATATAGGCTGCAAGCTGTTCTTTACTGTAGTTCTCAGAAGTACCGTCTGTATGATGGACTGTAAGTGCGTAATCAAGTCCCCATTCACTTCCGGCAAGGTAATTGTCTACATTGGCAACTTCCCCATCGCAGATCGACTGGATATCAGCGTCCTGCGTAGCTGTGATCGTAAGTCCGCCACTGTAGAGCAGGTTGTAAGCCTGCGTTTCAGAGTAGCCCTTTTTATTTACCAGATCTTTTACAATCTGCTTGATCAGGGCATCTACAAAATAGCTGTATGGTTTGCTTGTCTGCGTATTGGATGCCGTCTCTAAAATCCGGTCGTAAACATTATCTGCCATGGCTTCGTCATATTCTGTCTGATTGATGAAACCGAGTTTCTTCATATTGTTCAGTACTTTTTCACGACGTCTGGCATTGACATCCGGGTGCTTGACCGGATCATTCCCGGATGGACTCTGGGTAATTCCTGCAATAACGGCACATTCTGAAAGAGTAAGATCTGCAGCATCTTTATTGAAATAACGCTTTGCGGCAGTCTGAACACCAAGACATCCCTGACCGAGATTGATGGTATTCATGTATGCTTCCAGAATTTCTTTTTTTGACATCTGCTTTTCAATTTTGAGAGCAAGATACTGTTCCTGTATCTTACGCTCGAAACGTTCAGAATTTGTCTCATTGACAAAGTTAGGGAATACATTATTTTTAATGAGCTGCTGGGTCAGAGTACTTGCACCTTCTGTGAAATGAAAGCCGTGAGTGACACCTACAACTCCTGCACGGATGATTCCCTGGAGATCAATTCCGTTGTGCTTATAGAAACGTTCATCCTCGATGGCAACAAAAGCATCACCCATATACTTGGAAATTTCGTCATATTTCTTGTATACACGGTTGGAATCAGAATCTTTAAGCTGTTCCAGCACGGTTCCGTTCTGATCTACAATGGATGTCGTATACCCCTGAGGAAGGATATCCTTAGCGGTAACTTCCGGTGTATTATCAATGACATGCTTGACAAACACACCACCTGCGGCAACACCGACGATCCCGAGCAAAAGGATGCACAGAACAAATGCCTTAAATAAACGGACACCGACACGTTTCTTTTTCATTCTCTTTTTAGAAGAAATCCGCTTCTTTCTTCTTGAAAGATTCGATTTTCCATAATTCACGAATAAAATCCTCCTTTTTTCACTTCTATGATTATATCAAACTTACCTTTTTAAATAAAGCTAAAAATAAAAAGTTCATATTTTAAGAAGTAAAACTTAAGAAAATCTTGCAGTTTCATGGGCAGATGTATATCATAGGAGATAGCAAATATGAGAAAAATGAAAAGGAGCAACAGGTGGAAAGTTATCAGACAGTATACAGAGGCGGGATGGGAGAGATTATTGAAAAAAAATCCCGTTTTATAGCAGAAGTTTATCCGATAGAATCTGAAGAGCAGGCAGCTCAGATCCTGGAGGAGACGAGAAAAAAATATTGGGATGCAAGACATCACTGCTGGGCATATGTTCTTGGAAGAAATCCAGCTGCTGAGAGAATGAGCGATGACGGTGAACCGGCAGGGACAGCCGGAAAGCCAATCCTGGAAGTGATCCGGGGCAGAAAGCTGACGGATGTACTTGTTATCGTGACGAGATATTTTGGAGGAACACTGCTTGGAACAGGTGGACTGGTCAGGGCTTATACATCTGCGGCCATAGACGGACTGGAACATAGTGAAAGTATAACCAGAATCCATGGAATTAAACTGTTGATCCGGGCAGAGTACACAGATCTGGGGAAAATACAGTATCTGCTTGCAAGCCGGGATGTGATCCAGTTAGATCCGGTATATACAGATAAAGTGGAGTTGATGGCTTTAGTTCCGGTTGAGCAGATGAAAGGTCTGAAAGCAGATCTGATGGAAGGAACAAATGGACAGGTGGTTCTGGATGAAACGGTGCAGTGCTGGTTTGCACAGACGGAAGATGGTATCCGCATTTTTTCAGAGTGGGTGGAAGAGTAGAGAGAAGGCAGTAATAAAACTCTGTCGATGAGCATGGCAATGCAGAGAGTATGTTACGGGATATGTCACTGGAACTTTTCCGGGTTATTTTGACATAAAAAGAGACCTGCGGTCGGGAAAAATCTCCTGACTGCAGGTCTTTTAACCGTTCCAGTTAACGGAACACTACATATGGATTATGAAAATTCAGGCTCGATCAGACCGAAAGAACCATCTTTTCTTTTATATACTACATTTACTTCATCAGTCTCTGCATTGGAGAATACGAAGAAACTATGTCCGAGCAATTCCATCTGGATGCAGGCATCCTCAGGGAACATAGGCTTGATGCCGAATTTCTTTGTACGAACGATTTGAATTTCGTCATCCTCTGCTGCGTCATCTTCCGTCTCGAAAAATTCTTTTCTGAAGCTGTTTCCGGTAGATGTATAGGAAGTAGGATGTCCCTGGCTGCGGGCTACAAGCTTGTTCTTATATTTGCGAAGCTGACGCTCGATGACCTCTTCCACAAGATCAATGGAGACATACATATTATCACTGGTCTGTTCAGAACGAATGATATTTCCTTTTACCGGAATTGTGACCTCGATCTTCTGACGTCCCTTTTCAACGCTGAGAGTTACATTAATTTCTGTCTCAGGAGTGAAGTACCTTTCAAGTTTTCCTAATTTCTGTTCGATAGCATCCTTTAATCCCGGTGTTACCTCGATGTTTTTTCCGCTGATAATAAATTTCATGCTGCTCAACTCCTTTGTTCAAATTATACAGAAGAAATGGTGAGTTCTATCTGTATTATGGATATATTATAACATAAACTTCCGCTTCTGTATATAAGAAATCCGGTCAAATTCAGAAAAAACCGAAAATTGACCGGAAGTGTGCGACAATATCTTCTATAATAAAAGGAGGTTTCAACTGCTCGTGCGAACAGATTATTTATTGATCATACTACGCTTTCTCATTCTTGAATCCAGGATTTTCTTCCGGATACGGAGATTCTTAGGAGTAACCTCCAAAAGCTCATCTGTATCAATAAAATCAAGTGCCTGTTCCAGACTTAAAATACGTGGCGGAGTCAGGCGGAGTGCCTCATCAGCACTGGAAGAACGGGTGTTGGTCAGATGCTTTGTCTTGCAGACATTCAGCTCGATATCTTCTGCCTTACCATTCTGTCCGATGACCATTCCAGAATAAACCTTTTCACCTGCACCAATAAAGAGAGTACCACGTTCCTGGGCACTGTAAAGTCCGTAAGTTACAGACTCACCGGTCTCGAATGCGATCAGAGATCCCTGCTTACGGTACTGGATATCTCCTTTATATGGAGCATATCCCTCAAAACTTGTATTGATGATACCATTTCCCTTTGTATCAGTCATGAACTCACCACGGTATCCGATCAGACCACGTGCAGGAATCAGGAACTCAAGACGGGTATAACCTCCGTTGGAAGGTGCCATGTTGCGAAGTTCCCCTTTCCGCTGACCAAGTTTTTCAATGACAACTCCGGTAAATTCATCCGGGACATCAATATAGGCAAGCTCCATAGGTTCTGTCTTCTTCCCGTTTTCATCTGTATGGTAGAGAACTTCTGCTTTACTTACTGCGAACTCATATCCTTCACGACGCATATTCTCGATCAGGACAGAAAGGTGAAGCTCTCCACGACCGGAAACTTTGAAGCTGTCGGCATTCTCAGTCTCTTCTACACGGAGGCTGACATCAGTATTAAGCTCACGGAAAAGACGGTCACGAAGATGACGGGAAGTTACGAACTTTCCTTCCTGTCCGGCAAATGGACTGTCATTTACGATGAACTGCATGGAGATCGTAGGCTCTGAGATCTTCTGGAAAGGAATTGCCTCCGGTTTCTCAGGAGAGCAGAGAGTATCTCCGATGGAAATATCTGCAATACCGGATACGGCAACGATTGCTCCGATGGTAGCTTCTTTTACTTCCACACGGTTCAGACCATCAAACTCATAAAGTTTACCGATCTTGACACGCTGCTGCTTGTCAGGATCATGATGATTCACAACAACCATGTCCTGGTTGACAGCGATCGTACCGTTCTCAACTTTACCAACTCCGATACGTCCAACATATTCATTGTAGTCGATGGTACTGATGAGCATCTGGGACGGAGCTTCAGGATCTCCCTCCGGTGCCGGAATATAGTCAAGGATCGTCTCAAATAAAGGCTTCATATCCTGCTTTTCATCAGAAAGGTCGAGGACAGCAACCCCGGCTTTTGCAGAAGCGTATACAAAAGGACACTCCAACTGGTCATCCGATGCACCGAGATCAATAAACAGTTCGAGAACCTCATCAATCACATCGTCAGGTCTTGCCTCCGGGCGGTCGATTTTGTTGATACATACAATAACCGGAAGGTTCAGCTCAAGAGCTTTTCTTAATACGAATTTGGTCTGCGGCATAGCACCCTCAAAGGCATCTACAACAAGTACAACACCATTTACCATCTTAAGGACACGCTCCACCTCTCCGCCAAAGTCAGCATGACCAGGAGTATCAATGATATTGATCTTAACCCCATTATAATGTACGGCAGTATTTTTGGAAAGAATTGTGATTCCACGTTCACGTTCAATATCGTTGGAGTCCATGACACGTTCTTCTACTTCCTGATTTTCACGGAATACACCGCTCTGCTTTAAAAGCTCGTCAACCAGAGTTGTCTTACCGTGGTCAACATGGGCGATAATTGCAACATTTCTTACATCTTCACGCTTTGTCTTCATAAATTTATACACTCTTTCTTTATCTGTCTAAAATTCACTCATATCTGTAACTTCCTTATTTTATCACAAAAAATGAAATTTACAAGATAGAAATAGAAATAGAGATTGTTCGGGATGCATCAAAAAAGAAAAACAGAAAAAATACAAATAAAATAAACTGTTCAAAATAAACAAAAATAATTTTAAAAATAACGAATAAATGTAAAATTTGTGTAAAATGTCAGTTAGAATAAAGATGGAGACATGTTATTATTATAATAATATAATCTTGTGGAGATTTCGGAACTGTCAATTTGACTGCCAGCCCGGGCAGATGATGGTGACCGGAAGCGAGAAAAAGGAGGAAAAAGATGAGGAAAAGGAAGACGGGTGCGTTAGCTGTATTGCTGGTATTTATGATGGCATTTGCCAATATATTTGGCATGATGCCGGCAATCAGTGTGGCGGCACAGGAAGAAAAGCAACAGGAAGTAACGGTAGAGAGGGCATCAGAGCTGGTATATGGTGAGCAGTATCTTCTTGTCGGAGGAACAGCGGGCAAGACTTCGGGCAGCGAAGATGATCTATACGCAGTGGTTGGTGCAACAACCCACAGTGGCAGCAAAGCAGGCAGTGTACTTGATAAAGTAGAAGTTTCCGGGCTGGATTTTTCAGATGCTGAAAACCAGCTTACAGCACAGGAAACGAATCTGTGGACAGCAGTCGAGGGCGAAAATGGAACGGTTGCACTTTACAATAAGGCTTCAAATAAATATATGCACTTTGAGTCAGGGAACAGAGCTGTGACACTGACAGATGAAGCAACTTATTATGAAGCAGTTCTGACAGATCATCACGCAGCGGGAAAGGCTCTGGCTTTTCGTCTTGGAACATGGTATCTGAACTTTTCCGAAAGCCAGAATGGATTCTGTGCTTACGATGCATCGACCTATTCACAGAATGAGACAAAGGATACAAACCAGTATGCATTATATGAAGTGAAATCCGGTGTAACTCCGACTCCAACTCCGGATCCTGATCCGTCAGAGGGAGATGCAAAGGCGACACTTTTGTTCTGCTCTGATTTCCAGACGGGTACAGAAGTATCACCGTATCAGAGCGTATCGGACGTGCCGGAAAGTCTGACTTCTGTTATGACGAATATTTCAAAAGCAATCTATGATGATGGTGTTACAAAGATTGACCGTGTACTGGCAGTAGGAGATTATACAGCATATACAGGACGGTACAATTATGATGCAGATGCGACGATCGGTATTCAGGCATTTAAAAATATCATTCAGAACCGCTGGACGGATACAGATCAGTTCCTGTTTATCCAGGGAAATCATGATCAGGCAAATTATCCGTTTGATGAGGGTGCTAATGAATATGAAGATTATATTGTGTACTGTATCAATACGACTTATAATTCTTCAGAAATGGGTGGATTCCCATGGATGCAGGGAAGTACAGGAAGTGAAGCACAGGTAAAGAAAGCAGCTCAGAAGCTTGGTGATTATCTGGAAGGCTGTATTACAGCCGGAGAGACACGCCCGATTTTCATTATGGTGCATCTGCCACTGCATTTCAGCGGGCGTACAAGTTCTCTTTATGGAAATGGGGATAATCTGTATTCTTCCTATTTGTTTGATGTGATCAATACAGCCGCAGAAGATTTGGATATTGTATACCTTTATGGTCATAACCATTCTAAAGGATGGGACAATTATATCGGTGGTTCACGTGTGTTCAAACGGCCTGGAGATACGATTTTGATCCCGGATCTTACAAAGAAGAGCGGTAGTACAACTGACAGTTATACAAAAGAAGAACTTAATTTTACTTATATGAATGCCGGATATATCGGATATTTCCATGATGCGACAGCAGCAGATGAGCTGACAGCTACCGTATGCCGGATTTATGATGATAAGCTGGTTTTAAGCAGATATTCAGAAGACGGACTGATTGATATTGGATCTGTTGGTAAGAATAATACGAGATATAATGATTCAGCAATGATTCCGGCAACAGAACTGACACAGGCAACGGCAAGTCCGGTTCAGATCGATCTGAATCAGGTAGCTGTACCAAGTGTAACTCTTGAGGCAGCAAGTGGTAAAGTTGGTGAAAAGGTTGCATTGAAGGCAACAGTCAAGCATATCAAAGCATCCTCTTATAAGTGGAGTATAGAAGATCCGGCGATTGCAGATCTGACTGCAGAAGAAAATACAGCAGACGTCTTCTGCAAGAAAGCCGGAAGTACGAACGTAAAAGTTACAGTGACAGATACAGACGGAAATACGACAGTTGGACAGGCGGTGCTGGAAGTAAGTTATGACCAGACTGCAGGTGCATCAGCAAAAATTCAGGATGCGGATGGAAATGGAGTAACAACTGCAGGAAAGAATGAAAGAATGATCCTTAAAGGAGCATTATCTGGAATACCGGAAGTAGTTTCTTATAAGTGGTCAGTATCTGATCCTGAACTTGCAGAGCTTGAAGATGCTGATTCTGCAGAGACGGCTGTAACATTTAAAGGAAAAGGTGAAGTGACCGTAACTCTGCTGGTTACGTATAAAGATGCACAGGGACAGCAGCAGACAGTGACAGCGGATACAAAAGTTACTGTATCGGAAATTCCGACATATAAGCGAGCAGCAGAGATGGAACCAGGAAAGAGTTACCTCATCATTGGTTCTTCAGGAAAAGCTTTAAATGCAGAGATCAGTCCGGTTGGCGGAGTCGCATGTATTGCAGGAACAGAAATGCAGACAGCAGATCTGGGCAACGCAGGTGATGTTATAAAAGGGGAGTATAGTGCGTTACTTTGGACAATCGAGAAAGATGCGAACGGACAGTATACCCTTTATAATAAAGCAGCGAAAAAATATCTTTCTTTAAGTGCATCAGAGCGAAATGTGAATCTGACAGATACGCCAGTGAAGCTGTCAGTAGAAAAAGGAGCATTAAGTAATGGCAGCGGTTTCTGTGTGGCATTTTACAATGGAACAATGTATCTGAACCACTCCAAATCCAAGCAGGCATATTGCGGATATTCAGGTGAGACGGTTACAAATGCAAATAATCAGTTCGCAATTTACGAACTGGTAGGGGGAGAAGCAGTCAAGACTACTTATACGGTTACATTTAACAGCTGGGGTGGAAGTGCTGTAGCTGCCCAGACCGTTGAAAAAGGAGCAAAGGTGACAGAGCCTTCAGCACCGACATTAGAAGGATATACATTTGCAGGATGGTATACAGATGAAGCATGTACCACGCAATGGAATTTTGCGACAGGTGTTGTGGACAGAAATCTGGAATTGTATGCAAAATGGAATGAGATTGAAGTACCGGAGCCGGTGATCGATACAGCAGAGCTTCAGAAACTGGTTGATGAAATGGATCGGGTTGATCTTGAAAAGTATGAGAAGGATGCAGCCTACGATGCATTTGTGGCAGCCCTGCAGAATGCGAAAGCAGTGCTTACAGATCCAGAGAGCGAGCAGGCAGTAGCAGAAGCGAAGGCAGCCCTGACAGAGGCATATGCAAATCTGAAGCTGATCGAGATGCCGGAACCGGAACCGACACCGGAACCGACACCGGAACCGGAACCGACACCGGAACCGACACCGACGCCGGGCAAAGATGATAAGACTCCAGGAACAGATAAAAATGATAAGACTTCAGGAACAGATAAAAATGATAAGACTTCAGGAACAGGCAAAGATAATAAAAATCCTGGAAAGGGAACGACTACAACGACACCGGCTAAAGATAGCAGTAAGGTAGTTCCGACCGGAGACAGTACGGAAGGAATGATGGTAGTTCTGTGCATGATGGCAGCCGCAGCAGGCGTGATCGTGATCAGAAAGAAATCGGCAGAGAAGTAAAAACTTCGGTCAAATGCAACAGAAAAACTGAAAATGAACAGATCAGACGGGAATCTTCCAAAAAGCAGGGAGATTCCCGTTTTTACAGATCCGGACAGAGAGCGGAACCTGCAGGAGACGAATTCTGTCGAACGATTTCCATACTTTCGCCGTTCTATTCTTTTCTGTTTTGTCATATATTTTGTAGTGACTTGAAAATACGTAACAGAAGAAGGGAGAACTACAAATCATGTCAGATAAGATAATTGAGAACAACCAGGTGACGGTCATAGGGGAAGTGGTGTCTGAATTTACATACAGCCACGAAGTATTCGGAGAAGGATTCTATATGATGGAACTGCTCGTAAAGCGACTGAGCAATTCCTGCGACAGAATCCCGGTGATGATTTCTGAACGTCTGATCGATGTAACCAAAGACTGCCGTGGAGAGTGCATCATGGTATCAGGACAGTTCAGATCCTACAATCGGCACGAAGAATTGAAGAACCGGCTGGTACTGTCTGTATTTGCGAGAGAAATCGAGTTTATTGATGAAGAGCCGGACGGGGCAAAGACAAACCATATCCTGCTGGAAGGGTATATGTGTAAACGCCCGGTGTATAGGAAGACACCGCTGGGCAGAGAAATCGCAGATCTTTTACTTGCGGTGAACAGACCGTATGGAAAATCAGACTATATTCCATGTATCTGCTGGGGCAGAAATGCAAGATATGCCTCCAGTTTTGACGTAGGGGAACATGTGCGGGTACTTGGAAGGATTCAGAGTAGAGAGTACGTGAAAAAGCTTTCGGAAACTGAGACAGAGACGCGGGTTGCATACGAAGTTTCGGTAAGTAAACTGGAATGTATTGAGGAATCATGATGGTGATAAAAAAGTGAAGTACCAGAGCAGCATGGAAGATGTGGCATCATGACATAAGACAGGAAAAGGATATCATATATTGAGATAAAAGCTCAAATGTGATATCCTTTTTATTATATAGGGTATCCGAAAGGACTCTGTGAACGTTAAAAGCATTTAAAGGAGGATTTATACAGATGATTAAGATATTAATGCATGGATGCAATGGAAAGATGGGAAGAATGATCACTGAGATCGCAAAGCAGGATCAGGATGTTGAGATTGTGGCAGGTGTGGACAAGTATACAGCAGTTGCCAATGAATATCCGGTTTTTGAGACGATTTCAGAGTGTGATGTGGATGCAGATGCGGTCATTGATTTTTCAAATGCAGGGGCAGTGGATGAACTGCTGGATTATTGTGTTGAGAAGAAACTTCCGGTAGTCCTCTGTACAACAGGACTGTCAGAAGAGCAGCTTGCAAGGGTGAAAGAAGTATCCGAAAAGATCGCAGTGTTAAAGTCAGCGAATATGTCCATGGGAATCAATCTTCTCCTGAAGCTTTTAAAAGATGCAGCAAAAGTACTTGCACCGGCAGGATACGATATGGAGCTTGTTGAGAAGCATCATAATCAGAAGCTGGATGCACCGAGTGGAACAGCTCTCGCACTGGCAGATTCTATGAATGAGGCACTTGGCAATGAATATGAGTATGTTTATGACAGAAGCCAGGTGAGAAAGAAGAGGGATGTAAAGGAAATCGGTATTTCAGCAGTGCGTGCCGGAACGATCGTAGGAGAGCATGAAGTGATCTTTGCAGGGACAGATGAAGTGATCGAATTTAAGCATACAGCTTATTCAAGAAGTGTATTTGCAAAAGGTGCTGTAGAAGCTGCAAAATTTCTCGCAGAGCAGAAGCGTGGTATGTATGATATGGGAGATGTGATCCGTTTTTAATCAGGGATTCAGAGAGTTCTTGTAAAGTTTGCTGAGGGGAAAATAAAAAACAGGCAGGGAGAGCAGGAATGAAAGATTTGGAGACCAGATATTTGGAGCGGCTGTCAGATCTGTATCCAACGATCGCGGCAGCGTTCACAGAGATTATCAATTTGCAGGCCATTTTGAATCTTCCCAAGGGAACAGAGCTCGTGGAAGAGAGCTTTATGATGTGTTGGAAAGTTATGTGAGAAAAGGTTTTTTTGCACTGGACAAAAAGGAGCGTCAGGACGGGCGGGATATCATGTGGTATATCTGGCTCCACCCCGGATTCACCATTGTTTGGAAAGAATAAGATGGCGACGTTTGAACGGTATTTTCTTGCAGAAAAAGAGACGCATGTGGAGAAGAAGAACCCGTATTATGCATTGCTTGAAAATGAAAAGGTGATCGATAAGATCCTGATCGAGTTTGGTCTGGATCCATCGGATGCACATATTGTAAACGGACAGGTGGCAGACCTGGAGAGACTGCTTGCGGCATATCGCAGTGGTGAGATCATAGAAAAGGTGTAGATGGAGAAAAGCATGGAAAAAGAATTAAATATACCGGAAGGGACAGAGGTTACAGAACCGCTGAAGATCTATCTCAATGAGATCGGTCAGATTCCTCTGTTGGATGCAGAAGAAGAAAAAGAGCTGGGACGCAGAAGTGTGGACGGTGATGAAGAGGCAAGACGGAGACTGGAAGAAGGAAATCTCAGGCTGGTTGTATCAATCGCCAAGCATTATACCGGCAGAGGGATCCCACTGATGGATCTGATCCAGGAGGGAAATATCGGCTTGATGCGTGCAGTGGAAAAATACGATTTTACAAAGGAGAACCGCTTTTCAACTTATGCATCCTGGTGGATCAAAGAAGCGATCCAGCGTGCAATCGACCAACAGTCAAGAGAGATCCGTGTACCGGTTCATGTGGCAGAGGCGATGAAGAAAGTTCAGCGTATTTCAAAAGAACTCCAGCAGAGTCTCGGAAGAGAAGCAACACCGGAAGAAATCGCAGAAAAGCTGGGAGATAAGAGTACAGAGGATGTAAAAAATATTTTATCCTATCTTCAGAATCCGGTTTCACTGGAAACTCCGGTAGGAGAAGACGGAGAAAATAACCTGGGAGATATGGTGGAGGATAAAGCTTCTCCGACACCGGAAGAAGCGATGAATCTTCTTGTCCAGAAAGAGGAAGTAAGTGAACTTCTTAATGCATTGAATGACCGGGAAAAGCAGGTGATCCGGCTGCGTTATGGACTTGAGGATGGAAAAACCTATACGCTGGAAGAAATTGGAGAAGAGCTGAAGGTGACAAGAGAACGTGTGCGTCAGATCGAGTCCCGTGCAATGGAAAAGCTTAGAAATAAGGCAGAAAGATAATCGGGGCAGGTCAAAAGGTCTTTCACCCACCTATGAGCAAGCTCATGTGGGCTTAGACCTTTT
>ERZ824473.2647-NODE-2647-length-20131-cov-5.446603_pt1 | contig 20131 bp, 14 predicted proteins | sample MGYA00519874_ERZ824473 | MGnify/ENA primary metagenome ERZ824473 (study PRJEB31778, sample SAMEA3449151) | human gut metagenome | biome: human gut; feature: human-associated habitat; material: faeces | place: United Kingdom | collected 2010/2012 ... | reverse complement strand
ATAGTGTCTTGGGAGATTTATGAAGCATATCGGCATAGTCCTGTACCTGTTTTTTCGTCCGGTAATGCTCGTCGACCAAGTTATAGTATTGGCGGACAATCTCGAATCCGGATTCTTTTTCACGAGTGATATTCATGCGGTGACGTGCAATCCGGGTACATTGGATGATGAAACGTTTCAGCAGGATGCGCAGCATCTCTTCCTGCAGGCTGTCGGAAACGGTAAACTCATTTTCCAGTGCTTCGGTAATAGTGTCGAGTTCTTTACGTTCTTTTTCGTTCAGTGTGAAACGGATCAGGTGAGATGAACCGTTGAACAGGAAGCCGCTGCATGACACTTCATGGTCGTTGCCATAGATACAATAGAAATTGCTGTTGAACAATAAAGTCAGGTATTCACCATCAATCGATTTAAATTCGAGGTGTTGCAGATGAGTGAGTGAAATCACTTCATCTTTGGTAAGCGTCATTTCCTGATGGTCGATTTCTACCGTGATGCTTCCGTTGCGTACCCATATAAATTTATAAAGCCCTTTTTCTTTTTGCAGTGTTTTTTCTGTCAGATAAGAGTCTGTAAGTGCGAGTGTTCCTTTTAGTTTCGTGTGATATTGTTGTAACATAATTAATCCTCCATTGCTGATGCGTCAAATGATAATGGCAGTAGATCGCCTATACTTTTTACTTCGTAGATACATTCTTTGCCATATAATAGGATGCGGATGGGGTGTTTGTAACGCTTTTCCGTTTCCAGAATCACTTGCCGGCAAGCACCGCAGGGAGGAATCGGATGGTCGATGAAGTCCTTTTCCGTTCGTGCCGCAATGGCAAGAGTGACAACCGGTTGGTCGGGATATTGGGAGTTGGCATAGAATAATGTAGTACGTTCTGCACAAAGCCCCGACGGATAGGCCGCATTTTCCTGATTGGTTCCTGTCACTACTGTCCCGTTGCCCAATAGCGCAGCGGCACCTACGGAGAAATGGGAGTACGGAGAATAACTACGAGCTGTTGCCTCCATGGCAGTCTTTATAAGTGACCGATCGCCCTCATTCAACTCATCATATTGATATACTTTAATAATAGCGGTAATTGTGAGGTCTTTCATATACGTCAGGGTATTGGTTTCTACAATTAATGTTACAAAGTTAGGAAAGAGATTGATAATCCCAATTATTTTTCAGATTTTTGTGCCATCTAATTCACATCTGAATAAAAATGGAGAATAAACTGCATAGACTTATCTTTTTAACCGTTGTTTTTTTCTTTGCCGTAGGAGTGCAGGCACAGAAACGGAATGCCCGTTACGTTGAGTATATAAATAAGTATAGTGATTTGGCTGTTGAACAGATGAAGCTTCATAAGATTCCGGCTAGTATCACATTGGCGCAAGGATTGTTGGAAAGCGGTGCCGGATATAGCCAGTTGGCACGAAAGAGTAATAACCACTTTGGTATTAAGTGTGGTGGCAGTTGGCGGGGACGTACGGTTCGTCATGATGATGATGCGCGCAACGAATGTTTCCGTGCTTATAAGCATCCGCGTGACTCTTACGAAGATCATTCCGACTTCCTTAGAAGAGGTGCCCGTTACGCTTTTCTTTTCAAACTGGATATCACCGATTATAAAGGATGGGCGCGTGGACTGAAAAAAGCAGGCTATGCTACCGATCCTTCTTATGCTAATCGTCTGATTACAATTATCGAAGATTATGACTTGTATAAATACGACCGTAAGGGGGTATATTCGGAACGGAAACTGAAAAAGAATCCTTGGTTGATGAGCCCGCATCAGGTGTATATCGCTAATGATATTGCTTATGTGGTAGCTCGCAACGGTGATACCTTTAAAGATTTAGGCAACGAATTCGATATTAGTTGGAAAAAACTTGTGAAGTACAACGACTTGCAGCGTGATTATACCTTGATGGAAGGAGATATCATCTACCTGAAGAGCAAGAAGAAAAAGGCTTCCAAACCTTATACTGTATATGTTGTGAAAGATGGAGATTCCATGCATGGCATCTCTCAAAAATATGGTATCCGCCTCAAAAATCTGTATAAGATGAATCGTAAGGATGGTGAGTATGTTCCGGAAATCGGAGATAGATTGCGTCTGCGGTAGAGACTTCTCTCAAAAGTTTCGAATTTCGGAAACTTAATGACTCATTCATGTGTTATTATCTTGATAAAACATGATTAGAATATGAGTCTAAACATTGCAAAAAGTAATAAGAAACGTGTCGTCATAGTAGGCGGTGGTTTCGGTGGCTTGAAACTGGCTAACAAGCTGAAAAAGTCAGGCTTTCAAGTCGTATTGATAGATAAAAACAACTATCATCAGTTTCCTCCTTTGATTTATCAGGTGGCTTCGGCCGGTATGGAGCCAACTTCCATATCCTTCCCCTTCCGTAAAATATTCCAGCATCGGAAAGATTTCTATTTCCGTATGGCGGAAGTACGTGCCATTTTCCCGGAAAAGAATATGATACAGACTTCCATCGGAAAAGCAGAATATGACTATCTGGTGTTAGCAGCAGGTACTACAACCAACTATTTCGGTAATAAACATATTGAAGAGGAAGCCATGCCGATGAAAAATGTGTCAGAAGCGATGGGATTGCGAAACGCTCTTCTGGCTAATCTGGAACGAGCGCTGACCTGTTCAACAAAGCAGGAACAACAAGAGCTATTGAATATTGTAATTGTAGGAGGTGGAGCTACCGGGATAGAAGTAGCCGGAATACTTTCCGAGATGAAGAAATTTGTCTTGCCGAATGATTATCCTGATATGCCCAGCAGTCTGATGCATATCTATTTGATTGAAGCCGGGCCGCGATTGCTTGCCGGAATGTCGGAAGAATCATCTGCACATGCTGAACAGTTTCTCCGTGAAATGGGAGTAAATATCCTGTTGAATAAACGTGTTGTGGATTATCGTGACCATAAAGTAGTACTCGAAGATGGTACAGAGATTGCCACGCGTACTTTTATCTGGGTGAGTGGTGTTACCGGTGTGACTATCGGCAATCTGGATGCCTCTCTGATTGGGCGTGGAGGACGTATTAAAGTCGATTCATTCAACCGTGTAGAAGGGATGAACAATGTGTTTGCTATTGGCGACCAATGTATTCAGTTAGCTGATGAAAATTACCCGAACGGGCATCCTCAACTGGCACAAGTGGCGATCCAGCAAGGAGAACTATTGGCAAAGAATCTGATTCGTATGGAAAAAGGACAGGAAATGAAACCTTTCCATTACCGCAATTTAGGTTCGATGGCGACTGTCGGGCGCAATCGTGCCGTGGCAGAGTTTAGTAAAGTAAAGATGCAGGGATGGTTTGCCTGGGTGATGTGGCTGGTTGTTCATCTGCGTTCTATCCTTGGAGTGCGTAATAAAGTGATTGTGCTCTTAAATTGGATCTGGAATTATTTCACTTACGATCAATCCATGCGTATGATTGTCTATGCCCGTAAAGCAAAAGAAATTCGTGATCGTGAAAAGCTGGAGGAGACTAATCATTGGGGAAAAGAACTGATACAGGAACCGAAGCAACACTCTCCGCAGGAGATTCAGCAAGCTTCCGGACAAGAGAAAAAATAGTCAATGAGAAGTCATTATACCGTAGTTGACAATCCGTCATTATCCAAGTGTACTGACCTTCCGCCGACAGGTGGATAGATTCATATTCTGAACAGTAAATTCGTACAGGGTGTCCGATATCGGACACCCTTTGTTTTTTGTTATATTCTATTTATCAATTACTTACGGTTTTGGCATAGATTTGGTATGTAAAATGCTAAATTGATACATGATAAAATCGTAAACGATCAGATATGGACAGAGAAATTCCTAAAGAAATACGTCAGAAAGAACGTAACAAGAAGATCATTCGTTATTCATCCATCGGGGTGGCAAGTATTGTTGTCATTGGTGTACTTATATCTTTACTAAGGGCAGGAGTGGAGGCAAAAGAACTTGTCTTTTCCACAGTCGATACAGGAGTTATTGAGGTAAGTGTCAGTGCTTCCGGCAAGGTGGTTCCTGCATTTGAAGAAATAATCAATTCTCCAATCAACAGTCGTATTCTTGAAGTTTATAAAAAAGGAGGAGATAGCGTAGATGTAGGTACTCCGATTCTGAAACTAGATCTTCAGAGTACGGAAACCGAATATAAAAAGTTGCTGGACGAAGAGCAGATGCGTCGGTATAAGCTCGATCAGCTTCGTGTCAATAATCAGACGAAGCTTTCCGATATGGCGATGCAGATCAAAGTTTCGGCTATGAAATTAAGCCGGATGAAGGTGGAGTTGAGAAATGAACACTATTTGGACAGTCTCGGTGCGGGAACAACGGATAAAGTGCGCCAGGCTGAATTGAGCTATAATGTAGCCCAGTTAGAATACGAACAACTCCGGCAACAATATAAAAATGAGAAGGAGGTGGCTGCTGCCGAACTGAAAGTACAGGAACTTGATTTTAATATTTTCCGTAAGAGTCTCTCCGAAAAGAAACGTACTTTGGATGATGCGCAAATCCGTTCTCCGCGCAGAGCTATTCTTACCTATATTAATAACCAGATTGGTGCGCAGATTTCCGAAGGCGGACAAGTCGCTATCATTTCCGATTTAAGTCATTTTAAGGTAGAAGGCGAGATTGCTGATACGTATGGCGACCGTGTGGCAGCTGGAGGAAAAGCAATTGTTAAGATAGGAAGCGATAAACTGGAAGGAACGGTCAGCAGTGTAACACCGTTATCCAAGAATGGCGTCATATCATTCACGGTTCAGTTGAAGGAAGATAATCACCGTCGTCTGCGCTCCGGATTGAAGACAGATGTTTATGTGATGAATGCTGTGAAGGAAGATGTGATGCGTGTTGCCAATGGCTCTTTCTATGTGGGGCGTGGTGAATACGAATTGTTTGTCTGCAATTCTGACAATGAACTGGTCAAACGTAAGATACAGTTGGGTGATTCAAACTTTGAATATGTAGAAGTTTTGAGTGGATTGCAACCGGGTGACAGGGTAGTGATAAGCGATATGAGTGCATATAAGAACAAGAATAAGCTGAAGATTAAATAAATTAAACACTAGAAGTTATGATAACATTGAACTCTCTTTCCAAAATTTACCGTACTGATGAGATTGAAACGGTAGCGTTGGAAAATGTGAATCTGACGGTAGAACGTGGAGAATTCCTAAGTATAATGGGACCTTCCGGGTGCGGAAAATCTACATTGTTGAATATAATGGGATTACTTGACGCACCTACCATGGGAATAGTGGAAATCAATGGAATACGTACAGAAGGAATGAAGGACAAAGAATTGGCAATTTTCCGTAATAAAACGCTTGGTTTTGTGTTTCAGTCTTTTCATCTGATTAATTCGTTAAATGTGACGGATAATGTGGAGTTGCCTTTACTTTATCGCCGTGTTGGCAGTAGTGAGCGAAAGAGGTTGGCACAAGAGGTATTGGAAAAAGTAGGGTTAAGCCATCGTATGAGACATTTTCCTACACAACTTTCCGGTGGTCAGTGCCAACGTGTAGCTATTGCCCGTGCTATTATCGGTAATCCTGAAATAATCCTTGCCGATGAGCCGACAGGTAACTTGGATTCAAGGATGGGAGCCGAAGTCATGGAACTGCTTCACCGGCTGAATAAAGAAGACGGACGAACCATTGTTATGGTCACCCATAATAAAGAACAGGCAAAGCAGACTTCGCGTACCATTCGTTTCTTTGACGGACGACAGGTGCAGTAGAACCTGCGTTTTATACATAAAACTAAATAGAAAATAGATTAATATCTCTCTAAATTAAAAACCACCATGACAAAGAATATTTTTATCGTTGCGATAGCTGTCCTGTTAAGTGTTGCTTTTTGTTCGCTATCGGCACAAAATGTGAGTAAAGATTATAATGTAGGCGACTTTTCTGCCATCAACCTGCAATCTGTCGGAAATATTATTTTCGCTCAATCGGCAGAATGTACCTGCCGTTTGGAAGGGCCTTCCGAATTTGTAGAGAAAACCCGGGTAACGGTGAAGAACGGTACACTGGTTATTGATTATAAAGAGAAGAACGTAAAGAATGTCAAGAATCTGACTTTTTACATCACTGCTCCCGATTTGAGTAAAGTGAAAATCGACGGGGTAGGGAACTTTGATACAAAGGAAAAATTGAATCTTAAAAATATAGCTTTCGAACTTGACGGAGTGGGAAATTGCAACGTGAAAAATCTTCATTGCGATGAACTGAAACTCGATGTCGACGGAGTAGGCAATATGAAAATGAATGTTGACTGTGGCCTTATCAAGGCTAAAGTGGATGGAGTAGGGAATATCACTTTATCGGGTAAGACTGATACTGCATTCTTTAAAAAGGATGGTGTTGGTAAAATCAATTACAAAAACCTGAAATGTAAGGATATAACAAAGAAGGGATGGAATTTCTAATATGGAACGTTCTTTGACGAACTTCTGTGGAACCTAATCGAAGAAGAATAAAAAAGACGGGTAAGAAATATACTGAACTCTATACTGGTAACGATCATGATAAAACTCTATTTTAAACAAGCATTCCATCTGTTGGGAGAAAATAAACTGCTTTCTTCTATTTCTATTATTGGTACAGCTTTGGCTATTGCTATGATAATGGTAATTGTGATTACTTTACGTGCGACTATTGCTCCCTTTGCACCGGAAACCCATCGTGACCGGATGCTTATTTTCCGGTTTGCCGGACTTCAAAGTAAGTCCAACGTGAATTGGCAAAGCAATGGCCCTATCGGATACAATACGGCAAAGGCTTGTTTCAAAGCAATGACAATTCCCGAAGTTGTTTCCATAACCAATATCTGGCAGGAAACAATGCTGGCTGCTAAACCGGCAGGTGAGATGGAAAGTTGTAGTGTGTTGCAAACAGACGATGCTTTCTGGAAAATATTTGAATTTGAGTTTCTATCCGGTAAACCGTATGATAATGCCGATTTTGATGCCGGAGCAGCAAAAGCTGTGATTTCCGAAGATATGGCTCGCCGTTTGTTCGGAACATCAGAAGTGGTTGGAAAGACATTCCTTCTGAATCATTCGGCTTATATTGTTTGCGGAGTGGTACGTCCGGTCTCTAAACTGGCGAAGTACGCCTATGCGCAAGTTTGGATTCCTTTGAGTTCAACAAGTGCCTTCACAGCCACTTGGGGCGATGACAATATCATGGGTATGACTGCCGTCTATATACTGGCTAAATCGAGAGACGATTTTCCGGCTATTCGTCAGGAGGCAGACCGCTTGCGGGCTATCTTTATGGCAGGGCATCCCAATTTCGATTTACTCTATCGCGGACAGCCTGATACTTATTTCGTAGCCGCGCAACGCTATTCCGCCAACAATCCTCCTGCTGTGAAAGAAGCAGTACGGCAATACATACTGACATTACTTGTCTTATTGATTGTTCCTGCCGTCAACTTATCCGGACTTACTTTGTCACGCATGCGTAAGCGTATCTCCGAAATAGGAGTGCGAAAAGCCTTTGGTGCCCCCAGACGGGAGCTTATGATGCAGGTACTATCCGAAAATATGCTTTATTCCCTGTTCGGAGGAATTCTCGGACTGGTATTAAGTTATGTCGCCGCTTTCCTTTTGGGAGGAATGCTTTTCTCCGTAGACTTTGTATCCAATGGTGTGGAGGATTTGCGGACCATGTGTGTTGACTTACTGTTCGATCCTACCGTATTCCTGCTGGCATTTCTGGCTTGTTTCCTACTCAATTTATTAAGTGCCGCCATTCCGGCATGGAGAGTAACTCGCACCAATATTGTGGATGCCATCAACGAAAGATAATTCTTCAACTCATCTAAATTCTAAAGAAAATGCAACTATTAAAACAAATATGGAACGAGCGCCGGTCAAACGGATGGTTATGGTCAGAACTATTAATTGTTTTTGTGGTCCTGTGGTATGTGGTCGACTGGACGTATGTGACAGCGCGTACTTATTACGAACCGGTAGGATTTGATATTACCGATACGTATTATTTGGAACTAAGCCTGAAAAACGACAAGAGTAATTCCTATCTTTCGAAAGAGCAAAAGAGTACATCTTTAGGACAAGATATTATCGAGTTGACCAATCGTCTCCGGAGATTGCCGGAAGTGGAGGCCGTTTCAATATCCAATAATGCGCGTCCCTATATCGGGAGTAATTCCGGTAGTATGTTACGTATCGATACATTGGTTAGTAATCCGCTACGGCGTTCGGTAACCCCTGACTTTTTTCAGGTCTTTCGTTATCAAAGTGCTGATGGGCGTGGTTATCAGCCGTTGGTGCAAGCTTTAAAGAATGGCAATGTCGTTGTTGGTGAAAATTTCTGGCCCAAAGATTATAAAGGCGATCGTACGCTGTTGGGTAAAGAAATGGTCGATGTGGATGATTCTACGAAAGTGTACAAGATAGGGGGAGTTTCGAAGAAGGTGCGTTACAATGACTTTTGGCCTAACTACAGTGATCGGTATGTAGCCATTGAATTTCCTGAAAAGATAATGGTTGAACTTGACGATGAACTTTATCCTTCGAGTGTAGAAGTTTGTCTGCGGGTGAAACCGGGGACTTCCAGAGACTTTGCGGAACATTTGATGAAATTGTCCGCCAACCAGTTGAGTGTTGGTAACTTATTCATTCTGAAAGTGCATGATTATGAAGATCTGCGGAATGACTTCCAGCAAGGAAGTTATAATCAGGTACAGGTACGTTTCTGGATGATGGGCTTCTTATTGCTTAATATCCTGTTGGGCATTGTCGGCACCTTCTGGTTCCGTACGCAGCACCGTCGTGCCGAGTCTGCGCTTCGTATAGCAGTCGGGTCCAGCCGGATGCAGCTTTGGCAACGTTTAAATAAAGAAGGATTGCTATTATTGACTCTGGCTGCTTTGCCTGCCGCCGCCATCTGTTATAATATCGGCCATCTGGAGTTGACTGAAGGGTATATGGAGTGGGGAGTAGTGCGTTTTCTTATTACATTTGTCATAACCTACTTCCTGATGTCTTTAATGATTCTTATAGGTATTTGGTTTCCTGCCCGTCAGGTAATCCGCATACAGCCTGCCGAAGCACTGCGCGAAGAATAAAAAACTTGGGCTATCTATTTGTTTTCAATAGATTTAACGTATCTTTGTCGGCATAATATTGAAAACACCGCAGGTTTTAATTATATGAATCGACGCTATTATTGTATGTTTATAGTTCTGTTTTTTGCTGTTCTTACGCAGGCGGCGGCAGCGGAACGTACATTCAATATCCTTTTTATACAGTCTTACACCTCGCAGACTCCTTGGCACAGTGACCTTAATCAGGGTTTGGCTAAAGGGTTTAAAGAGAGTGGTTTGAAGGTGAACATAACAACGGAATATCTTGATGCAGATTTTTGGGCATTCAATTCCGAGAAGGTAATCATGCGTCGTTTTTGTCAGCGTGCCCGCGACAGGCAGACAGATTTGATTGTAACTGCGAGTGATGAAGCTTTTTATACTCTTTTTGCGTGTGGAGATTCGTTGCCTTTGCAGATTCCGGTGGTGTTTTTCGGTATTAAGTATCCTGATACGAAGTTGATTACTGCTCATCCCAATGTTTGCGGATTCACAGCCAATCCGGATTTCGATGTCATATTACGTCAGGCCCAAAAGATATTTCCCCGACGGAAAGAAGTGGTTTGTGTGATAGATAACAGCTTTTTAAGTAACAAAGGGCTTGAAGATTTTGAAGAAGAGTGGAAAATCTTTCAGAAAGACAACCCGGATTATAGAATGAAAATCTATAATACCCAAAATCATACGACTAGTCATATTATTGCGGCAATTTGTTACCCTCGTAACAGCTACGAACGTTTGGTTGTTGCTCCTAAATGGTCGCCTTTCCTTTCATTTGTAGGTAAAAACTCAAAAGCTCCCGTATTTTCAACTCAAAATGTAGGATTGACTAACGGTGTGTTTAGTGCTTATGATGCCGACAGCTATACTTCTGCATCATTGGCTGCTCAAAGGGCTGCTTCGGTCTTGAAAGGTACCTCTCCCCGGGATATAGGAGTGACGGAAATTACACAAGGATTCATCTTTGACTACAAGCAATTAGATTTTTTCCATGTCGACTCTGATAAAGTATCCTCTAGCGGAACCATTGTCAATGAACCATATTGGGAGAAATATAAATACCTTTTTATACTTCTCTATCCGTCTATCCTCGCATTGTTGATAGCCTCTATCGTGTGGCTGATGCGTGCCAACCGGCGTGAATCCAAACGACGGATTCAGGCACAGACCCGTCTGCTGGTACAGAATAAACTGGTGGAACAGCGTAATGAGTTTGATAATGTATTTCATTCCATCCGTGATGGTGTGATAACGTATGATACCGATTTGCACATTCATTTCACAAACCGTTCCTTATTACAAATGCTTCATTTGCCGTATGAGGCAGGTGGGCGTTTTTATGAAGGAATGATGGCTGGCAGTATCTTCAAAATATATTATAACGGTCAGGACATTCTTCATAAAATGCTGAAGCAGGTAGCTTCAAAAGGAGAAAGTGTGAAGATACCGCAGGGAGCTTTCATGAAAGAAGTGCATAGTGATAAGTACTTCCCTGTGTCGGGGGAAATAGTTCCGATCCGTTCAAAGGACGCAATTACCGGTATGGCACTTTCTGCGCGGAATATTTCGGATGAAGAAATGCAGAAACGTTTCTTTGATATGGCGGTAGACGAAAGCTCCATATATCCGTGGCAGTTTGATATGGAAACGAACTGTTTTATTTTCCCGCAAGGTTTCTTGAAACGTCTCGGATACGATGAATCGGTTACTACCATCCCCCGTGATGAAATGGATCGCACTATCCATCCTGACGATTTGAAAGAAATAAGACCGTTGTTTAACAGAGCATTGACCGGGGAAGATTCCAATACCCGTCTGAACTTCCGTCAGCGGAATGTCAACGGAGAGTATGAATGGTGGGAATATCGTTCTTCCGTAATCACGGGATTGACACAAGATTCATTGTACAATATATTAGGTGTTTGTCAGAGTATCCAGCGATATAAGACTGCCGAGCAGGAGATGAGAGAGGCCCGTGATAAAGCCCTTCAGGCTGACAAACTGAAATCGGCGTTCCTTGCCAACATGAGTCACGAGATTCGGACTCCGCTGAATGCGATTGTAGGTTTCTCCGATTTGCTAAGCGATACGAGTGGTTTTACAAGCGAAGAGATTGCCCAGTTTATCGGAACCATTAATAAGAATTGCGGCCTGTTGCTGGCTTTGATTAATGATATTCTTGATTTGTCACGTATCGAATCGGGAACCATGGAATTTATGTTCGCCGAGCATAACCTGCCGCTGTTATTAAAGACCGTCCATGATTCTCAACGCTTGAATATGCCACCGGGAGTAGAACTGGTGTTGCGTATGCCCGAAAGTGATAAGAAATATCTCACGACAGATAATGTACGCTTGCAGCAAGTCGTGAATAATCTGATAAATAACGCTGCTAAATTTACGAGCAGCGGTTTCATTACTTTCGGCTATGAAGATGATGAGGTTCCCGGCTACACCCGCATCTTTGTGGAGGATACCGGAGTCGGTATTTCTGAAGAAGGTATCCGTCATATATTCGAACGATTCTATAAAGTCGATAATTTCACCCAAGGAGCAGGTTTGGGATTAAGTATTTGTCAGACCATCATCGAACGTCTGAATGGTACCATCTCCGTCACCTCCGAAGTAGGTAAAGGCACTCGTTTCACTGTGCGCCTTCCTAACTACTGCGAATAATCGAACGTTCACTTTTGGGCATAGTGTCCGAAAATGGACACTTTTCTTATTTTCTAATCTGTTGATAATAAAAACTTTACTTTTTTGGCACATCGTTTGATTCTCTCATAGTGGAAAATACTGTGCATAATGAAAAAGAAAAGTATATTGTTTGCTCTTGCTGCCGTTTGCCTGCCGTTGGCATTGTCGGCACAGAAGGAAAGGGAAATAACCTTGAATGAAGCCATTGCTATGGCGCGTATTCAATCTGTTGACGCTGCTGTTGCCTTGAATGAATTGAAAACGGCCTATTGGGAGTTTCGTACCTTTCGTGCCGATCTTCTGCCGGAAGTCAACTTGACCGGAACCCTGCCCAATTATAACAAATCATATAGTTCCTATCAAAATTCGGACGGTTCTTACGGTTTCGTCCGTAATAACACATTGGGGCTTACCGGTGATCTTTCTATCGATCAAAACATCTGGCTTACCGGTGGTAAACTCTCGTTGACTTCCTCTCTCGACTATATCAAACAACTGGGAGCCGGAGGAGACCGGCATTTCATGTCGGTTCCTGTCACATTACAACTTACACAACCCATCTTTGGAGTCAATAATATAAAGTGGAACAGACGCATCGAACCGGTTCGTTATGCCGAAGCGAAAGCAGCTTTTATCACTGCTACCGAAGAAGTGACGATGCGTGCCATCACTTATTACTTTAATCTTTTGTTGGCAAAAGAAAATCTTGGCACGGCGAAACAGAACCAGACAAACGCCGACCACCTTTATGAAGTAGCCCTTGCCAAACGCAAAATGGGGCAAATTTCCGAGAATGAACTCTTGCAGTTGAAGCTCTCCGCTTTAAATGCGAAGGCTGCATTGACGGAAGCAGAGAGTGATCTCAATGCCAAGATGTTCCAGCTCCGTGCCTTTTTGGGAGTAGGAGAGGATGAAGTACTAAACCCGGTTCTTCCCGAAGCTGTGGATGGCCCGAGGATGGAGTACAATCAGGTGTTAAATAAAGCATTGGAACGTAATTCTTTTGCACAGAATATCCGTCGCCGCCAGTTGGAAGCCGATTATGAGGTAGCTACCGCACGCGGAAATTTGCGTAGTGTCGATTTGTTTGCAAGCGTAGGATATACGGGTGAGAACCGGAATTTTCCGGCCGTTTACAGGAACTTGCAGGACAATCAGATTGTTCAGGTAGGCGTTAAGATTCCGATTCTCGATTGGGGAAAACGCCGTGGGAAAGTCCGGGTAGCCAAGAGTAACCGGGATGTAGTGCTTTCAAAAATTCGTCAGGAACAGATAAACTTCAACCAGGATATTTTTCTGTTGGTGGAGCATTTCAATAATCAGGCACAACAATTGGACATAGCCAAAGAAGCCGATGCGATAGCCCAGCAACGATATAAAACAAGTATTGAAACTTTCCTGATAGGTAAAATCAATACCTTGGATTTGAATGATGCGCAGAACTCTAAAGATGATGCGAGACAGAAACATATTTCCGAACTTTATTATTATTGGTATTATTATTATCAGATTCGCAGTCTGACGCTATGGGATTTTCGTACCAATACCGAACTTGAAGCTGATTTTGATGAAATCATCCGGCAATAGAAAGGGGAGGAAAAAGCTTTTGAATCTTATGGAGGAACTTGCCGGAGATTATGGGAAAAGTTTTTCAAGTCTGCAAACAGACTATTGCGTATTTATGCCTGATTCATTTGGTATTACGAACTATTTATAGTACCTTTGAAACTCGATTTTAACACTCGGGAAATGAAAAATACGTAAATAATACAGAAAAATTCATCCCCCATTATAAATAAAGAAAGAAATAAAAAAAGAAATACTTCTTCTTGGAAGATTGAAAAAACAGAAGAAGTTTTCTTGGTAGAGGAATCTTGCAATTTTAACTATGATTCTGATAATTGATGACGACAGCGCAGTGCGTTCTTCGCTTAGCTTCATGTTGAAGCGGGCAGGATATGAAGCACAGACCGTTCCCGGTCCACGGGAAGCTATGGAAGTAGTACGTTCCGTAGCTCCGGATTTAATCCTGATGGATATGAACTTCACTCTTTCTACAACGGGTGAGGAGGGTTTGACCCTACTCAAACAAGTAAAAATATTCCGTCCCGAAACACCGGTGATATTGATGACCGCTTGGGGAAGTATCCAACTTGCCGTGCAAGGAATGCAGGCAGGAGCTTTTGATTTCATAACGAAGCCCTGGAATAATGCCGCCTTGTTGCAACGCATTGAAACGGCACTCCAACTTTCGGGCACTCCACAGGAACCAACGCAGGAACAGAGCGATTCTTTCGACCGCAGCCACATCATCGGGCGTAGCCAGGGATTGATGGATGTGTTGAATACGATTGCCCGCATAGCAAAGACCAATGCCTCTGTCCTCATTACAGGGGAAAGCGGAACAGGTAAGGAATTGATAGCCGAGGCTATTCATATCAACAGTCAGCGAGCCAAACACCCCTTTGTGAAAGTGAATCTTGGAGGTATTTCTCAAAGTCTGTTCGAAAGTGAAATGTTCGGGCACAAGAAAGGAGCTTTTACCGATGCTTCCGCAGACCGTATCGGACGTTTCGAAATGGCAAACAAAGGGACGATTTTCCTGGATGAAATAGGTGATCTCGACCCTTCGTGCCAGGTGAAGTTACTGCGTGTATTGCAGGATCAGACATTTGAAGTGCTCGGCGACAGCCGTCCGCGCAAGACGGATATCCGGGTAGTATCAGCCACCAATGCCGATTTGCGCAAAATGGTAGGCGAACGTACTTTTCGTGAAGACCTCTTCTATCGTATCAATCTGATAACAGTGAAACTGCCGGCCCTGCGCGAACGTCGTGAAGATATTCCTTTGCTGGCACGTCATTTTGCCGACCGTCAGGCGGTAACCAACGGATTGCCCCGTACGGAGTTCTCTGCCGATGCCCTGCAATTCTTGAGCCGTTTGCCCTATCCGGGGAATATTCGTGAATTGAAGAACTTGGTGGAACGTACCATTCTGGTAAGTGGTAAACCGCTGCTTGATGCTTCCGATTTTGATGCGCAGTATATTCGCCACGATGACGCAAGAGTGACCGAAGGCGCAGCTCTGGCTGGTATGACTTTGGATGAAATAGAACGCCAGACTATTCTCCAGGCGTTGGACCGTTACAAAGGAAATTTGAGTCAGGTAGCTACGGCATTGGGTATCAGCCGTGCAGCACTCTATCGCCGTCTCGAAAAATATAATATAACAATGTGATAGATTTAGGCACGTGCCTAATAATATTAAGATTAACCGTTAACCACAGATAACGTGCGTATAAAAGGATTCTTTTACATACTAGTCTTTCTGCTGCTGGCATTAGGTAGTGTATTGCTGTTCCTTTCCAGTCAACTGGATACAATCTTTTTCTACATAGGGGAGGGGCTGATACTTTTCATCCTCATTTATTTGACCTTTTTCTATCGTAAGATTGTGAAGCCGTTGAATACAATCGGAAGCGGTATGGAACTGTTGCGTGAGCAAGATTTCAGTAGCCGTCTTAGTCCTGTAGGCCAATATGAGGCCGATCGTGTGGTGAATATCTTCAACCGCATGATGGAACAGCTCAAGAATGAACGTCTCCGCCTGCGTGAACAGAATAATTTTCTTGATTTGCTGATTAAAGCTTCTCCGATGGGAGTGATTATAACTTCCCTTGATGAAGACCTTTCGGAATTGAATCCGATGGCTTTGAAAATGCTGGGTGTTCGTTTGGAAGACGTACAAGGCAAGAAGATGAAAGAGGTTGATTCTCCGTTAGCGGTGGAATTGGCCAACCTCCCGAAAGGAGAGAAGGTAACCGTCCGTTTGAACGACTCGAATATCTACCGGTGTACTCATTCTTCTTTCATTGATCGTGGATTTCAGCATCCCTTCTACTTGGTAGAAACCCTCACCGACGAAGTGATGAAAGCGGAAAAGAAAGCATACGAGAAAGTGATTCGCATGATTGCCCACGAAGTGAACAACACGACTGCCGGCATTACTTCCACACTGGATACGGTAGAACAAGCCCTTTCCAGCGAAGAAGGAATGGAAGACATCTGCGACGTGATGCGTGTATGTACCGACCGTTGTTTCTCGATGAGTCGTTTCATCACTCGTTTTGCCGATGTGGTGAAAATCCCCGAACCGACACTTTCTTCTGTTAATCTGAATGATTTGGTTTTCACCTGCAAGCGGTTTATGGAAGGAATGTGTAATGACCGTCGCATCACACTCCGCATGGAAATAGACGAAAGTCTGAAAGATGTGATGCTGGATGCCGCTTTGTTTGAGCAAGTACTCGTAAACATCATCAAGAATGCAGCGGAAAGCATTGAGACCGATGGGGAAATAATAGTCCGCACCCTCGCTCCGGCCACTGTTGAAGTGATAGATAACGGTCTGGGGATCAGCAAAGAAACAGAAGCTAAACTGTTCAGTCCTTTCTTCTCTACCAAACCGAACGGACAGGGAATCGGACTTATCTTTATTCGCGAAGTACTGATGCGTCATGGATGTACATTCTCTTTGCGAACCTATGCCGACGGACTGACCCGATTCCGTATTACTTTCCCCTAATTGTGTCAAATAAGAACATTTCTTCCGTCAAATAGACCTTTTTTTGTCTTGAAATCACTCCTACCTTTGCCCCGCTCAATTCAATAGGATTTAAGGTATGAGATTAATGAAAAAAGGCACATTGACGCTCTTTCTTTTATTGGCTATCAGTATTCCGCTAAGTGCGCAGTATGTGGTACAAGGGGTGGTGACTGATTCTCTGACCAAAGAACCTTTGCCTTATGCATCTGTACGCTTAAAAGACACGACCGAAGGAACTACTACCGGAAGCGACGGACGCTTTTACTTCAAAACTCATCGCTCGGAAGCAGTGCTTGTAATCTCTGTAATCGGATATAATGACTATGTCCGCACCATTCGCCCTGCCCATAATGCATCCTATAAAGTAGCGCTTGCGCCTACCGAATACGCGCTTGGTGAAGTGGTAGTCAAACCCAAACGTGAACACTACCGGAAGAAAGATAATCCTGCCGTAGAATTTGTCCGCCGTATGATTGAAAGCCGTGACAACTACTCTCCCTACGAGAAAGACTTCTGGCAACGCGAACGTTATGAAAAGACCACCTTTGCGTTGAATAACTTCGATGAAGAGAAACAGAAAAAATGGCTATATCGTAAATTTGATTTCCTGACGGAATATGTAGATACTTCTGCCGTTACCGGTAAACCGATTCTGACGGTATCAGCCCGTGAACTGCTTGCCACAGACTATTACCGGAAATCTCCCCGTTCCGAGAAGCAATGGGTGAAAGGACGCAAACAGGCCGGTGTCGATGAGTTTCTTTCTAAACAAGGGATGCAGGCAGCCATCAATGAAGTCTTTAAAGATGTCGATATCTACGAAAACAACATTTCCCTGTTTACAAATAAGTTTGTCAGTCCCTTGTCCCGTATCGGTACAGGCTTTTATAAATATTACCTGATGGACACGTTGCAGATTGCCGTGGCAAACAGGGTAACTTCCGTCTTTTCTTTTGTTGCTCGTGTGACCTCGCTTTCACACCTTTTAATTCCGAGTCTTTCGGTTTCAACGGACACCTGTATGTGACGCTCGACTCTACCTACTTTGTCAAACGTGCCGTATTCAACTTTCCCAAAAAGATAAACCTGAACTTTGTAGACTACATGTTGCTCGAACAGGAATTTAAGCGCGCTGAAGACGGCACACGCCTGCTCGATCATGAAAGTATCACTGTTGAGTTTAAACTGACCGAAGGACAGGACGGTATTTTTGCCCGCCGTGTAGCGGATTACAGCAACTACACCTTTACGCCGACTGCCGAAGCCGACAAAGCTTTCACCAAACCCGAACGTATTATTGAAGAGACGGAAGCCCTGTCGCGTCCCGAAACATTCTGGGCGGAGAATCGTCCACAAGCCGCCATCTCCCAGCAGGAAAACTCGGTAGACCGCCTGATGACACAATTACGCAGTTATCCGGTATATTACTGGACGGAGAAAGTACTCTCCATTCTCTTTACGGGATATATTCCTACCTCCAAAGAAGCGCCGCTTTTCTATATCGGCCCGATGAATGCCACTATTAGCGGTAACACATTGGAAGGACCCCGTATCCGTGCCGGAGGTATGACTACCGCCTGGCTCAATCCGCACCTGTTTGGCAAAGGATATGTGGCTTACGGGTTTAAAGATGAAAGAGTGAAAGGATTGGCGGAACTGGAATATTCTTTCAAGAAGAAGAAAGAATACGCCAACGAATTTCCCATCCATTCATTGAAATTGCGTTACGAATCAGATGTGAACCAGTACGGACAAAATTACCTGTATACAAGCAAAGACAATGTGTTCCTGGCCTTGAAACGTGAGAAGGATGACCGTATCGGCTATTTCCGGCAGGCGGAGATGACCTATACCAATGAGTTTTATTCCGGCTTTTCTTTCCAGTTGACAGCGCGTACACGGAAAGATGAGTCCTCCTACCTGATTCCTTTTTTAAAGAAAGAAGGAGATACCTACACCCCGGTAAAAGATTTCTCTGTCAGTGCAGCAGAGTTGAAACTGCGTTATGCTCCGAACGAGAAATTCTTCCAGACCCAATGGAACCGTTTTCCCGTATCGTTGGATGCACCGGTGTTTACCTTGTCTCATACCATTGCCGGAAAAGGAGTGTTGGGCAGCGATTACACCTACAATCATACCGAAGCCGGTATTCAGAAACGCTTCTGGTTTTCCGCGTTCGGCTATACGGACGTTATACTAAAAGCAGGTAAAGTGTGGGATAAAGTACCTTTCCCGCTGCTTATCATGCCTAATGCCAACCTTTCTTATACCATCCAACCGGAATCTTACTCGTTGATGAATGCGATGGAGTTTATGAACGATGAGTATTTCTCGTGGGATGTTACTTATTTCCTCAACGGATGGTTGTTCAACCGGGTGCCGTTGTTGAAAAAACTTAAATGGAGGGAAATAGTTTCCTGTCGTGGATTATATGGACATTTGAGCGATAAAAACAATCCGGCTTTGAGCGACGGTTTGTTCGCTTTTCCGATAGAGAACACACAAACAATGGGAAAAACACCTTATGTGGAGGCGGGTGTCGGTATTGAAAACATTTTCAAGGTGTTACGTTTGGACTATATCTGGAGGCTCACTTATCGTGATTCGCCCGGGATTGACAGATCAGGCTTGAGAATAAGTCTCCACATGACCTTTTAAAAGTTAAATCCTGCTAATTGCAATGTTTATATGACAAATAAAGACTGTATTAGTAATTAATTAATCTTATTTTTGCATCAATTTTAGTTTAATTTTAATAGAATAGAAATGAAACAAGAAATTAAACCCGCTACCGGACGCCTCGGTGTGTTGGTAGTTGGAGTCGGTGGTGCGGTTGCCACCACAATGATTGTAGGTACACTAGCCTCTCGCAAGGGACTGGCAAAACCGATAGGATCTATTACACAGTTAGCCACAATGCGCATGGAGAACAACGAAGAAAAACTCATCAAGGACGTTGTGCCTTTGACGAATTTGGAAGACATTGTTTTCGGAGGATGGGATATTTTCCCGGACAACGCATACGAAGCTGCTATGTACGCCGAGGTTTTGAAAGAAAAAGACCTGAATGGAGTAAAAGAAGAGTTGGAAGCTATCAAACCGATGCCGGCTGCTTTCGATCACAACTGGGCAAAACGTCTGAACGGTACACACGTGAAGAAGGCTGCTACCCGTTGGGAAATGGTAGAACAACTTCGTCAGGATATCCGCGACTTCAAAGCTGCTAACAACTGCGAACGCGTAGTGGTGCTTTGGGCTGCAAGTACTGAAATTTACATTCCGCTGTCTGACGAACACATGTCACTCGCTGCTTTAGAGAAAGCAATGAAGGAAAACAATACAGACGTGATTTCTCCGAGTATGTGTTACGCGTATGCTGCTATTGCAGAAGACGCTCCGTTCGTAATGGGTGCTCCTAACTTGTGTGTGGATACTCCTGCTATGTGGGAATTCTCTAAACAAAAGAATGTACCTATCTCCGGTAAAGACTTCAAGAGTGGTCAGACACTGATGAAAACCGTATTGGCTCCGATGTTCAAAACCCGTATGCTGGGTGTGAACGGTTGGTTCTCTACCAATATCCTCGGTAACCGCGACGGTGAAGTGCTCGATGATCCGGACAACTTCAAGACAAAAGAAGTCAGCAAGCTGTCTGTAATCGATACTATCTTCGAACCTGAAAAAT
>ERZ824473.2645-NODE-2645-length-20153-cov-5.874067_pt1 | contig 20153 bp, 16 predicted proteins | sample MGYA00519874_ERZ824473 | MGnify/ENA primary metagenome ERZ824473 (study PRJEB31778, sample SAMEA3449151) | human gut metagenome | biome: human gut; feature: human-associated habitat; material: faeces | place: United Kingdom | collected 2010/2012 ... | reverse complement strand
GGAAATGTAACAAATATAGAAAAAAATGCACCAAGTGTAAATATAAATTTAAGTGAAACAGAAGTAATAACAGAAGGGTCAATAACAGCAACAGTAACACAAAGTGATAGTGAAAGTGGAATAAATATTGGAAGTTGTAGATGGATATATAACACAACAGCAGGAAATATAGGAACAAATGCAAGTAGTTACACAGGAACATTTACAAGTGCAACACAAAATTTAAAATTAAAGTCAGCAACAGTAGGAACATATTATTTACATGTCTTATCAGCAGATAGTGCAGGAAACTTGAAAGAAACAATAAAAGGACCAATTACAGTAAAAACGGCAAGTAATACTGTACCAGGAGCAACAACACATACACCGACTTCAATAACATATTCGTGGGAAGAAATTTCGACTATAGCAAAAATGATATCAAATAATTCAAATATAACAAGTGATAGTGCAGAAGTAACAGTAACATTAAATGGAGCAACAAAAACATTAGGAGTTGGAGATACAATAGCAGTGGACGGGAAAACAGTAAGGATATTAGGATTTAATCATGATCCATTAACAGATATTAATGCATATGGAAGTGCAACAGCAACAGGAAAAGCAGGAATAAGTTTTGAATATGTAGATTTTGTAACATCATCATATCAACAAATGAATTCAGAAAATACTAATACAAATGGATGGGTAGCAATGCAATTAAGAACAACATTAAATGGAACAGTATATGATTCATTAAGTATAAAAAATTATATAAAAGCGGTAAATAAAGAATATATAACAACATATAATACTGGAGCAAAGTCAACATGCTCAGATAAATTATGGTTATTATCATGTGGAGAAATATGGGATAATGGTTATAATGGAGGAAATACAAGAGGATATGCAATGGCAACAGAAGGTAGCCAATATAAATATTATAAAATAAACTTAGGAAGTACATCTTATAGAAATTCTACAAATGTAACCAAAAAACCTAATACTAGTAGTTCATATTATTGGTGGCTCCGTTCTCCTTATTGTTATTATAGTGGTGTTTTCTGCGATGTGGGCGTCAGTGGCAATTGCTTCGATAATAGTACTAATTATAGCCTTGGGGTGGCACCTGGCTTTTCAATCTAACATCATGGAAGCACAAAGTAAAAAATAACAAAATATATATGATAAAAGTAAAAAATAGGGATGTATTAAAATATACATTCTTATTTTTATGCTAATAAAACCATAATTACATATAAATATTACCAATACAATTGCAATATACATAAAAAATGAGTATAATAAAAAAGAAAAAATAAATATGCACGAAGATTTATAAAAAACATAGAAAAATAGGTTTATAGGTAAATCCAATTTAAAAAATCTAAATATATTATAAAAGGAATGATTATAATATGAACCAAAAAGAAAGAGAAATATTGAAATTAGAAGAAAGTTTTAGAGACACAATAGAAAATGACATATTAAACCAAAATACAGAAAATAAAAAAACGCAAATAAAAGACATCAAACTAGTAGGTCAAGCAACATGGAAAGACAAAATAAATGGAAAAGACATATCAGATAATGTCTTTATAGTAGAAAAACAAATTATAGAAATAGATGAAAATGGAAAAGAAAGAAAAACTGAACAAAAAAGTTATTATTTAGGAAATAAATGTATTGCAGGAACATTAGGAAAAGATGAAATAGTATATAACGAAACTTTTGCAAATTCAGAACCAGATAAACAAAAAGCAATAAATGACTTATTAGAAACAACACCTGAAGAACAAATAGAAAATAATTCAATGAATAAACTAAGAACAAAAGAAATTGCAGAAGTGTTATCCGTACAACTAGGAAGAAAAATAGAAGAAGATGAAGTTCAAAAAACTTTAGAAGATATGGATAAACAAGAAATAGAAGAACTAAAAGAAGAAAAAACAAAAAATAAAGATAAAAATAATGAATTAACAAAAAAACAAGCAGATAAAATAAAAGTAAATCAATTGCAAAAAGTAGATTTAAGCCAAAAAGCAGACGGAAAGGAAACATTAGAGAAAAGACTAGATTTACAAGGATATAAATATATTTATGTTGTATATTCTGAACAAGTAAAACAAATAAATTCAGGAGAAAAAATAAATGATACTACATATACTTTAGTTGGAATGAAAGAAGATGGAACAGCAAAAGTTTTAAGTGATGAATTTGAAATGGATTCAACAGTTGGAAATAATGCAAGCAGAATGCAAACAAGAATAAATAAAGATGGAACTGCAACACGAGATAATAAAAATAGTTCTATTTTCGTTAGAAAATCAAATAAAATGTCATTAAGTTGTCGTAATGATGGTGGAGTTATACGAATGGCAATGGGACAAAAAACGTTAGAAGAAAATGAAATAACTGAAACCGAATTAGAAACTGCTCAAACAGGATATATTCCAATAGAAACAAGAGAAGTATTTAATAGAAACAAAGGAAGACATCAAATAGATAAAGTACAAGACGAAATACAAGAACATACTGACGAAGGATGCAATCCAAAAGATATAGAAGATTTTGATGGAGATGAAAAAACAGGAACACATGAACATTTCCAATATACTGAAATAGATGAAAATGATTACATTCCAAATACTAATATTACATGGAGGCAATTTGCAAATAAATGTGGGTATAGAGGAGAAGGCGATATAGAAAAAGCAGTTGAAGTTGTTAATTCATTAGGTAGTGTGGACGACAAAAAACTAGAAGAGTATATAGATGACCAGGAAGAAGAGTTTGATGATGCTCATCAAAAAAGATAATATGTAACATTTATAATTCGACAAAATATAATATAATAGAATACTGTATTTTGGAGGTTTTTTGATGAAAACACAAATAATAAATTTAAGTCAATTGCCATTAAATAAAAGTGGAAAAATAAAAAATATAAATTGTGATGAAGGAATAAAGAGAAGATTATTAGATATGGGACTTGTTAGTGGGACAAATATAATACCAGTATTAGTAAGCCCTTCTAGTGATCCAAGAGCTTTTTTAGTAAGAGGTAGTATTATTGCAATCAGAAAAGAAGATGCAGAAAATATTATTGTAAAAGTATGAATTTTATACTACTAATGACAAGGAAAAAATAAAACAATTTATATTTGATAATTGTATAGATGGAATTGTTTTTAAAAACTAATATTAAGTGATGATAAAAATACTTTTGAAAGTTTTAAATTTCAAAAGTATTTTTACATTATCTTTGATTTTGTGCAAATCATTTATAATATTATTCTTGATTTTGTGCGAAATATGTCTTGAATTATATTTGATTTTGTGTTAAAATAAAAATGTGGGTATAAAAAGTACTACAATTACTTAAAATAAGTATACTAAAAAGAGGTGAAAATTATGAAAAGAAAAATATATGAAGATATATTAAAATGGAAAAAAGAAAGTAATGGAAAAACAGCATTATTAATAGAAGGTGCAAGACGTGTTGGCAAAAGTTATATAGCAGAAAAATTTGCAAAAGAAAATTATAAATCATATATTTTAATTGATTTTTCAAAAGCACCAAATGAAATAAAAGAATTATTTGAAAATTATTTAGATAATTTAGATTATCTTTTTACTTACTTATCAGAATATTATGGAAAAAAATTATATAAAAGGGAATCAATATTTATATTTGACGAGATACAATTATGTCCAAGAGCAAGGGGTGCAATAAAACATTTAGTTGCAGATGGAAGATATGACTATATCGAAACAGGTTCATTAATATCAATAAAGAAAAATGTAAAAGACATTTTAATACCATCTGAAGAAGAAAAAATAAGAATGTATCCATTTGATTTTGAAGAGTTTTTATGGGCAATGGATAATAATACTATAATGGATTTTATACGTGAATGTTATAAGAGAAGAAAAGCATTAGGTCAGGCCTTACATAGAAAAGCAATGGATTATTTTAAAGAATATATGATAGTTGGAGGGATGCCACAAGCGGTTGAAATGTATGCAGATACGAGAGACTTTGAAAAGGTAGATAAAATAAAAAGAAATATATTAAATTTATATCGTGAAGATATACGAAAATATGCAGAAGATTTAAATTTAAAAGTAGAGCAAATTTTTGATACAATACCCTCTCAACTACAAAAGCATGAAAAGAAATTTAATATTTCTTCTCTTGATGAAAATGCGAGATATAGAAACTATGAAGGAGCATTTTATTGGTTAAATGATGCTTGTCTAGTAAATATTGCGTATAACACGACTGAACCTAATATTGGACTTGGACAAAGAATAGATTCAAATGCATTAAAATGCTATATGGCAGATACTGGATTATTGTTATCAATGACATTTAACGAAAAAAGTATTGTTAATGAGCAAATTTATAAAAAAATATTATTTGATAAACTTTCATTTAATGAAGGTATGTTAATGGAAAATATTGTTGCACAAATGTTAGTAAGTTCTGGAAGAAAGCTATATTTCTTTTCAAGAAATGATAGAAATGATGCATCAGATACAATGGAAATAGATTTTTTAATTTCTAAGGATTTAATAACATCAAAGCATAATATAATACCAATTGAAGTAAAATCAGGGGATAGATATACATTTACATCATTAAATAAATTAAATAATAAATATAAAGAATATCTTGCACAAGGTATAATTCTTCATACTAAAGATTTAAAAGAAGAGGAAGGTGTGTTATATTTACCATTATATATGACACCATTATTATAAAAAGTACATATTAGAATTTTGAACATGTAGTTTGAAAATCTAATATGTATTTTTTAGTTAACAGACTTTTTATATGATACATTTAAATCAGAAATATCAGTATAAGGTGTACGTATATTCGTTCTATATAATAAATAATCAACACTTGTATTGTAAAAGTCAGCAAGTTTACATAGCAATTCTAATGGAATACTCCTTTTACCCAACTCATAGTAAGAGTAAGCAACCTGTGTAATATTCAAAAATTTGCTTAATTCTTGTTGTGTTAAATCTCTATCTTCCCTTAAATCTTTAATTCTAGTTTTCATAAAAAATCTCCTTTATAAGTAAGGCTAACTAAATGTAGTAATAGTTTAGTAAATAAAATTATAAATTAAAACAAATTGTTATATTGACTTTTAAAACAATATGTTTTAAAATATAAAATGATAAAAATAGGAGGAGATAAGAAAGATGAACAAAAGATTAAAAAAAGATTCAGGAATAACACTAGTAGTATTAGTGATAACAATAATTATATTATTAATATTAGCAACAATATCAATACAAGCATTAACTAGTACAGGGTTATTTGAAAATGCAAACAAGGCTAAATTGGAAACAAAAAGAAGCCAAATAAAAGAATGGCTAAGTTTGAATTTAATGGAAGCACAAACAACAAATTATAATAAAACAGATTTAGAAATACTAGAAATAGCAAGACAAAAAGCAGAGAGTAGAGAGGGACTTAGTAAATTAGGAAAAACAGTAAGTGTAGATAAAGAACTAAGTACACAAGAAGATGGAGAAATAGTTGATGCATATTTTTATGTAATAGTTGATAGAGATGTGTATAAAGTAGATATTAGTGGAGCAAAATTTATAGGAGAACAAGGCAAAATTCCACCTAAAATAACTTTACAGAATATAACAAGTACAACGAATTCAATAACAGTGAAGGTAAAGACAAGTAGAAATGAAGGGGGAAATGTAGAATACTACATAAAAGCAGAAGATGAAGAAAAATACGAGTTAAAGGAAACTAAAACAGATGACTCGGAATATACATTTATAAATTTAATACAAGGAAAAAAATATAATATAAAAGTGATAGCAAAAGTAGAAAATAGACCACAAGCAGAAGTAATAGTAAATCAAACAACAGGAAAAGTCACAGGAATGATAACTTTTAATTCATTAGCATGGACAAATGGAAAGGCAAATATAGTAATAAGTACAAATACAAATTATTTAGTACAATATCAGATAAATACTATTGAAGGAAATTGGATAACAGGAACTAATGTGGATGGATTATCTCATGGGGATGTTGTATATGCAAGATTATGGGATGGTGTAAATGCAGGAATAAATTATGCTGAACAAAATATTCTAGATGGTATAGAACCAAATGTTAGTATTGATTTAAATAGTAAAAGTGCAACAGTAGAAAATTCTGTTATGGCAATTGTAACTCAAAATGATGAACAAAGTGGAATAAATATTGAAAAATGTAAGTGGACATATAATACAATATCTGAAAAATTGGGAACAAGTGAAAGTATGTATGCAGGAAACTTTACAGGAACAACACAAAGCTTAACATTGCAAGTAAAACAAGCTGGAACATATTATTTACATGTATTATCAGTAGATAAAGCTGGAAATGCAAGAGAGGTAATATCAGAAGCAATTAATGTAAGAAAATTGACATTTGCAGAAAAAGTTCAAATAGGAGATTATGTGGCATATAGTACAGGGGTACATTCATATACTTCTCCACAAGGAACTGGACTATCACATGGAAACGGATATGGAAATCAAACATTTACATCTAATGATAGTATAAAATGGAGAGTGTTAGATAAAAATGTTTCAACAGGGGAAATAACATTAATAAGTGAAAATCCAATACAAACAGATTCAAATACTAATTTTTATTTAAGAGGAGCAATAGGATATTTATATGCAGAAGAAGAATTAAATAAAATATGTAGTATATATGGATATGGAAAAGGTGCAGATACAAACAAAACATTCAATTATGTAGTAGGAGATTTAGTGGAAGGAACAGCTACAAGAGTATTAACGGGAAGTGGAGCAAGAAGTATAAATGTAGATGATATAAATAAAATTACAGGATATATACCTAAAGAAGCAGGAGAATATACAAATTTAATATATTATCCAACAAGAAAAACAGAAACAGGTTATTCATCAATAGCAGTAAACAGAAAAGATAAAACAACATATTATGATTATGCAGCATCACAGTATTTGAACAATACAACAAGTAATATATATAAATTATTATTTGGCGATTCTAATATATATTATTGGCTAGCTTCTCGTTGTGTAGCAAGTGGAAATAATTATAGTGGATTTGATGTATCTATTGTAACAGGAGGATATATTGGAGCTAATAATGTAGGAGTAGGTCTAACTAATTATTTAGAAGAACATCAATTTTTTTATGGAGTAAGGCCAATAGTTTACTTAAAACCAAATCTTCAAACTAATGGTAAAGATGAAACCGGTGCATGGACTATAATGTAATATTGACAAATCTCTCAATTCGAAGTAAAATAGAATATGTAAAAGGAGAGATTTATGCAAACAAGTAATAAAAAAATTTTTGATAATTTAGTATCAAGAACAAAAATATATTTAGTAATAATACTAATATTACTACTTGGAATATGTTGGCAAAACAAAATGCTAATAATACCATCAATAATAATATATGCGCTAATATTAGGATATACATATTTTGCTAACAACAAAAGAAAAAGTGAAATATCAGAAACACTTCAAGACTTAACATTAACAGTAGATTCAGCAGCAAAAACAAGTTTAATAAACTCACCATTTCCACTAATAATATTAGAAACGGACGGAAATGTTGTATGGAAAAGTTCAAAATTTGCAACAGAATTTGAAGATATAGATATAAACACTTTTGTAAATGACTTAGTATATGATTTAAAAGAAGAAATAAAAAACAAAAAAGACAAGACAGATAAATCAATATTAAGAAACATCCAAGTAAATAAAAGACAATATAGAATGGTCGGAAAATTTGTCAACTCAAAACGTTATTCTAAAAATGAAAAAGATGAATATATGGCAATTATATATTTTATAGATGAAACAGAAAATATAAAATTACAAAAAGAATACAATGATTCAAAATCATGTGTTGGAATAATAATGATAGACAATTATGAAGAAAATATGCAAATGTTAGAAAGTGAAGAAAAAGCTCAATACATTGCAGAAATAGACAAAGTAATATATGAATGGACAAATGAAACAAATGGTATATTAATAAAATCAGACAGAGACAGATATATTTACATTTTTGAGCAAAGATACTTAGAAAAAATTAAAGAAGATAAATTTAGTTTGTTAGACAAAATTAAAGAATTAGACCCAAAACAAAAAGTACAATTTACATTAAGTATAGCAATTTCAAATGAAGGAGAAGTTGACAAAGACAAATTTAAATCAGCACAAACAGCAATGGACATTGTACTTGGTAGAGGTGGAGACCAAGCTGTAGTAAGACAAAATGATATTTATAAATTCTTTGGAGGAAGAGCTCAAGAAGTAGAAAAAAGAACTAAAGTAAAGGCAAGAGTTGTAGCTCATGCATTAGAAAACCTTATAAAAGAATCAAGTAAAGTAATGGTTATGGGGCATATGAACCCTGACATAGATGCAATGGGCTCAGCAATAGGAATTTATAGATTAGCAAAAAGTCTTGACAAAAATGCATATATAATAGCAAGTAACACAGCTTCATTACAAAATTTTAGAGAAAGTTTAACAGAAGAACCAGAATATGAAGATGTAATAATAAGCAAAGAAGTAGCAGAAGAAAACATAGATGAGGATACTTTATTAGTAGTAGTAGATACTCATAAAGTAAATTATGTAGAATCAGAAGAAGTTCTTAAAAAAGCTAGTAAAATAGTAATAATAGATCATCATAGAAGAAGTGCAGACTATATAGAAAATGCAACACTAATATTTCAAGAAGTATATGCCTCATCAGCAGCAGAACTTGTAACAGAATTATTACAATATGCTGAAGTAAATGTAGAATTAAAGAAAATAGAAGCAGAAGCACTATATGCAGGAATCATGATGGACACAAAAAGCTTTACATTTAAAACAGGTGTAAGAACATTTGAAGCAGCAGCATATTTACGAAAATGTGGAGTTGATATTATCAGAGTAAAAAAATGGTTCCAAAGTGACTTAGAATCATTTAACAAAATAGCAGACATAGTAAGAAAAGCAGAAATTGTTAATGACTCAATAGCAATTGCTCTATGTGATGGTGAAAAATCTAAAGACATTAGTTTATTATGTGCTAAAGCAGCAGATGAGTTGCTTACAATAAGTGATGTTACAGCCTCATTTGTTTTAGGAGACACAGGAGAAAAAGTTTGTATAAGTGGACGCTCTATAGGAGACATAAATGTTCAAGTTATATTGGAAAAACTTGGAGGAGGAGGCCATATTACTCTAGCTGGAGCACAGGTAGAAGGGATGACTCTTGAAGAAGTTAAACAAGAATTAATTATAAGAATAAATGAATATTTTACAGAAATAGAAAATTAGGTATAAATGGTAAAATTATTAGCTATTTATATTTACATAATTATCTTAAAGTGATATAATATAGATATAAAATTTTAAAAAAATCTAAAGGAGGTAGTTCCGTGAGAGCAGTAATAGGAATGACAGAAATGTTTAGAGGAATGGACCTAAAAATCTGTGATGAATTAGGAGAAGAATGGAAGCGGCATTTATTAGATGATAAACCAGATTATAAAGATCAAATTCTTCTATCATTAAAGATGGACTATAATAGTATAGATAACATGATTAGAGCAGGTTATACAGAAGAGATGCTTGAGAATGCAGTATCTGTACTGGAGAAAAATGGCTATGATGTCGATTTAGAAAAGGGAATCATTAAAAAGATAATGTAGCAGAAAAGGACTTGGTATACCAGGTCCTTTTAAAAATTAAAAAAAGTTGTCAAAAGGGCCGCCCCTTTTTGACAAGTAAAATTATAAATAATTGCGATTGAATTTGCAATTTTAATTAACCTTTGCATTTTCTTTTGGTGTTCGGTTGAAAAATCCTTAAAAATAGTGTAAACTATATGAAGTTATAAAATTTGAAAGGTTGTGATTTTAATGAAGGTAATATTAAAAACAGATATAAAAGGAGTAGGAAAAAAAGACCAAATAATAAATGCATCAGATGGATATGCAAGAAATTTCTTATTTCCAAAAAATTTAGCAGTAGAAGCGAATGCAGAAAACATGAGCAAATTAAAAGCAAAACAAGACTCTAATGCATTTAAAAAATCACAAGAAAAAGAAGAGGCAGAGAAAATATCAGATAAATTGTCAAAAATACAATTGAAAATTAAAGTAAAATCAGGAGCAAATGGAAAAATATTTGGAGGAGTATCTTCAAAAGAAATAGCTGAAAACTTGGAAAAACAATATCAAATAAAAGTTGATAAAAAGAAAATAGATTTAAAAGAAACAATAAAAACTTTAGGAATAATTACTGTGGACATTAAGTTATTTGAAGGTGTAATTGGAAAAGTAAAAGTAGATATAATTTCTGAATAATTATTAAAAACTTTGGGGGAATAGAAATGGATATAGGAAAAATACCACCACATGATGTAGAAGCAGAGCAAGCAGTTATAGGTAGTATGCTTACAGATAAAGAAGCGGTAGCAAGTAGTATAGAAACACTAAAAGAAGAAGATTTTTATAGAGAAGACAATAGAATAATATATTCAGCAATGCTAAACTTATATAATAGAGCAGAGCCAATAGACTTAATAACAGTAAAATCAGAATTAGAAACAATGGGAAAATTTGAGCAAGTTGGAGGATTTGAATATTTAGCAGAATTGCCAGAAAAAGTACCAACAACAGCAAATGCTACAAAATATATAAAAATAGTTGAAGAAAAATCAGTATTAAGAAATCTAATAAAAACAGCAAATGAAATAATAGATTTAGGATATGATCCAACTGAAGATGTAGAAAACATTATGGAAGGGGCAGAAAAAAAGATTTTTAATATAATGCAAGATAAAAATCAAAAAGGATATTCTCCAATAAAAGACATCTTAGTTGATAGTTTTACACAATTAGAAGAATTATATAATAGGAAACAGCACATAACAGGTGTTCCAACAGGGTTTTCAGATTTAGATTATAGAACGGCAGGTTTACATGGTTCAGAACTTATACTAGTTGCTGCAAGACCTGCTATGGGTAAATCAGCATTTGCATTAAATATAGCTACAAATGCAGCATTAAGAGGAAATACACCAGTTGCCATATTTAGTTTGGAAATGTCAAAAGAACAATTAGTAAACAGAATTTTATGTAGTGAAGCAATGGTAGATAGCAACAAAGTAAGAACAGGTAAACTAGAAGACGAAGACTGGGGAAAATTAGCAGAAGCAATAGGACCTTTATCAGAAACAGGAATTTATATAGATGATACACCAGGTATTTCTGTAATGGAAATAAGAGCAAAATGTAGAAAATTAAAACTAGAAAAAAATATTGGACTAGTAGTAATAGACTATTTGCAATTAGTACAAGGAAGCAATAAACGTAATAGTAGCCGTGAACAAGAAATATCAGAAATAAGTAGATCTTTAAAAATTCTAGCAAAAGAACTAAATGTACCTGTAATTGCATTATCACAGCTATCAAGAGCTGTAGAACAAAGACCAGACCATAGACCAATGCTTTCAGACTTGCGTGAATCCGGAGCTATAGAGCAAGATGCCGACATTGTTATGTTCTTATATAGAGACGATTATTATAATGAAGATAGTGAAAAAAAGAACGTAGCAGAAGTTATTATCGCTAAACACAGAGGCGGTTCAACAGGAACTGTAGATTTAGGATGGCTTGGAAGTTATACTAAATTTGTTAATTTGGAAAGAAGATTTGATGATTAGTTGCCAAAAGGGCTGCTCCCTGTCAAAAGGGACGCCCTTTTTTGACAATTCTGTCAATGGGGACGCCCCTTTTTGACAACTTTAATTTTTATAATTGACTTTTATAAAAGAATATAGTATTATGTAAATATACTTTTGGGGGATAAATTTTGTGGGACCTTGAGAAGTAAGGAGGAAAATATGGCAAGAGGTCCAAGAAATCATATTAATATGTCTTTTTATCATATCATGGTTCAAGGAATAAACAAAGAATATATCTTTAATAAAGATGAAGATAAAAGGCAATATTTAAAATTTATTAATAAGGTAAAAGGTGAAATTGATATTTATATTATTTCTTATTGTATTATGGACAATCATGTTCATATATTGATAAAAGAAGATTCTATAGAATGTGTAAGCCATTTTATGCATAAAATTAATACCATATATGCAATGTATTTCAATAAAAAATATAATAGGGTAGGTTATGTATTTAGAGATAGATATAAAAGTCAAGCAATTTATTCGGAAAAACAATTGTATACATGTATAAACTATATACACAACAATCCTGTAAAAGCAGGTATTTGCAAAATAGCATCTGAGTATGAGTATTCAAGTTATAATGAATATATAGAAAATAAGGAAAAAATTCAAAAAAATATTAATGGAGTTTTAATAAAAGAAGATACTGTAAATAAAAAAGAAAATTTTTTAGAAATAGAAGAAGAAAAGGAAATTGAGATACAAAACGCAATAGATAAGTATATTAAAATTCATAATATTAATTTTGATACTTTAAAAAATAATAAAAAAGATTTGAAAGAAATAATTAATATGCTAAAAGATAGTTACGCACTTTCATTAAGGCAAATATCTACATATATAAATGTAGGAAGAGAAACTGTAAGAAATATAGCAAAAGAATTAAATAATAAAAAGGAATGATGAGAAAATGGAAAAAGAAAGTTGTCAAAAAGGGGTGTCCCTATTGACAGAAGTTTTAGAAACAATAAAAAAATATAATTTAATAGAAGACGGAGATAGAATAGTTCTAGGAGTTTCTGGAGGACCAGATTCTATTGCAATGCTAAATATTTTAAATGACATAAGAAATGACAAAAAACTACAAATGAAATTTGATATAATAGTTGCACATGTAAATCATATGATTAGAGAAGAGGCAATAGATGACCAAAAATTCGTAGAAAATTTTTGCAAAAAAATAAATGTTACTTTTTATGCAAAAAGTATAGATGTTCAAAAAATTGCTAATAATAAAAAAATAGGAACTGAAGAAGCAGGAAGAAATGCAAGATATGAATTTTTTGATGAAATTCTAGAAAAAGAAAATGCAAATAAAATAGCAATAGCACATAACAAAAATGATAAAATAGAAACTATTATAATGAATATACTAAGAGGTAGCGGGATAGCAGGTTTGAAGGGAATTGAACCAATAAAAAACGATAAATATATTCGACCACTAATAGAATGTGAAAGATTTGAAATAGAAGAATATTGTAAGCAAAACAATATTGAACCAAGAATAGATAGAACAAATTTTGAAAATGTATATACTAGAAATAAAGTAAGAAATATCGTTATTCCATATATAAAACAAGAATTTAACCCAAATATAATTCAAACAATGGATAGATTATCAGATTTAGTAAAAGAGGAAGATGAATATCTAGAAAAAGTTGTTGAAACGAAGTATAAAGAATATGTTCAACAAGAAAGTAAAACACAAATTGTAATGGACTTAAAAGGATTTAATAAAGAAGAAAAGGTTATAAAATCAAGGCTTTTATTATATACTATATCAAGACTTTTTGGAACAACAAAAGGAATAGAAAAAATACATATAGAAGATATTATAAAACTATGTGAAAAAAATATAGGTAATAAATATTTAACTCCAAATAAAAATATAAAAGTTTTAGTAAAAAATCAAAAAATTTATTTTATAGACCAAAATTTGGTTTAACATGAGTATCCGTAATACTTAGAAAGACAAGGCTTTTTTGTAATAAAAAAGTAATACAAAAATCCTTGCAAAACAAAAGTAGATATGTTATAAAATTTTATAGTCAAATAGTAAAGCGGTGACTTTAAATATTTTTGCTACAAAAATTTCTAAAAAATATATGAATTTTGGGCGAAATTATATAAAGTAAGCAGAAGGAGGAATTATTTTGAAAAACGGAATTAAAACATTAGCAACATGGCTAATAATCGGAGTAATATTTATAGTATTGTTATCATCAATAATGACAAATACAAATACAAAACTAAAATATTCAGAATTAATTGCAAAAATAAATGAGGGAAAAGTAGAATCAATAGTTATAGATGCAGATGGAACTTCTGCAACAGTACAACTATCAGATGAAAAAGTAAAAAAACAAGTAAATATTCCAAATATGGAAAATTTTATGAATTATACTGATGAATTTATAAAAAATGGAGCATTTACATTAGAAGAAAGCTCAGAATCTATATTCTCAATTATTATAGGTTTATTAACACCATTTGGAATTTTAATAATATTCTTTATATTCTGGTTCTTTATGATGGGTGGAGCTGCTAATGGACAAAATGGCGGAAAATCAATGTCATTTGGAAAAAGTAAAGCCAGAATGATGACGCCAGCAGATAGAAATAAAATATCATTTGATGATGTTGCAGGTGTTGATGAAGAAAAAGAAGAACTACAAGAAATAGTAGAATTTTTAAAAAATCCAAAGAAATTTACAGACATGGGAGCAAGAATACCAAAAGGTGTTTTATTAGTAGGTCAACCAGGAACAGGTAAAACATTACTTGCAAAAGCAGTTGCAGGAGAAGCAGGAGTACCATTCTTTATAATAAGTGGTTCAGACTTTGTAGAAATGTTCGTAGGTGTTGGAGCTTCAAGAGTTAGAGATTTATTTGAACAAGCAAAGAAAAATGCACCATGTATTATATTTATAGATGAAATTGATGCAGTAGGACGTCAAAGAGGTGCAGGCCTAGGTGGAGGACATGATGAAAGAGAACAAACATTAAATCAATTATTAGTTGAAATGGATGGTTTTTCAGACAATGAAGGTGTTATAGTATTAGCTGCAACAAACAGACCAGACGTATTAGACAAAGCTTTGTTAAGAGCAGGAAGATTTGACAGACAAATAGTAGTTGGAGCTCCTGACGTTAAAGCAAGAGAACAAATACTAGAAGTTCATTCTAGAAAGAAGAGACTAGCAGATGATGTAGACTTAAAAGTAATTGCGAAAAATACTTCTGGATTTGCAGGAGCAGACCTAGAAAACGTATTAAATGAAGCAGCATTATTAGCAGCAAGAAGAAATTTAACAGAAATAGGAATGAAAGAAATAGAAGATGCCATGGTAAAAGTAACTATGGGACCTGAAAAGAAAACAAGAGTTAGAAGTGAAAAGGAAAACAGATTAGTATCTTATCATGAAGCAGGTCACGCAGTTGTAAGTCATTATTTAGAAACACAAGATCCTGTACATCAAATATCAATTGTACCAAGAGGTATGGCTGGTGGTTATACAATGTATAGACCAACAGAAGACAAAAACTTCATGTCAAAAACAGAAATGGAAGAAAATATAGTATCACTTTTAGGTGGTAGAGTTGCAGAAGCTTTAATATTAAATGACATTTCAACAGGTGCAAGCAATGATATAGAAAGAGCAACAAAAATCGCAAGAAGTATGGTTACAAAATATGGAATGAGTGAAAGAATAGGAACATTAATGCTTGGTTCTAGTCAAGATGAAGTATTTTTAGGTAGAGATTTTGCTCAAGCTAAAGAATATTCAGAAGAAACAGCAGGTATTATAGATGAAGAAACAAAGGCTATTATAGACAAAGGTTATAATAGAGCTAAACAAATTCTTACTGAACATGTTGATAAATTACATGCAGTTGCAGCAGTTTTACTTGAAAAAGAAAAAATTGAAGCAGATGAGTTTGAAAGAATTTTTAATGGAGAATAATATAAAAAGATGAGGTCACCCTCATCTTTATTATATTATAGGAAAATTTTCCAAATTTCATATAATACTTTGTGTTTATTCTTATTCTAGATCTTAAACCAGATTTTTCTTTTTATAAATTTTAAAAATTCTGAAGTATCTCCTCTAGTAAAGGTGTTTTTGTCCAATAGAAAGGCATGATTTTTATCTATATAAAGATAAAAGAAATCTTCTGTTTCGTATATTTTATGTAATTTCCAATATTGTACTTTTTCTAGATTTTTTGAATCAAAAATTGTAAAAAACTTATTATAAAATTTAAAAGTAAACTCAATTTCATTCTTGAATTTTTCTGTTTTTAATTCTTGTTTTACTAATTTTATAGGATGATAAAATCTATAAAAACAGAAAATTATTAATGTAATTAATAATATAAAAGCTACTGATTTGTGATAATATTGCAAATTGGTAATAATGCAAAAACATAGTAATAATATAGTTACTACTGTTGAAAAAGTATATTTATTACCAAACTTATTTTGATGAAATTGTAGATATTTTGAATATACTTCTTTTGTATACTTAGTTTTGTTTTTATATAATATTTTCATATTTTACTTCCTTAATTTTTTATTTATTATAACATAGAAAATAAAATTATACAAAATTAAAATTTAATTCTTACTTGAATGTAACAATTTTGGTTTCATTTTTACCGTATTTATTGTAATGTTGACATATGTATGTTAAAATAATTATAAAATATGTTGAATACTAATGCATTTGATTGTATAAGTATTACAAGGAAAATGAGGAAAAAATGAAAAAAATAGTAACTATAATAAGTATAGTAATTTTAATATTAATATGTATTAATATAAATAGCTCAAAAGCAGAAGATTTTAACCTGGATTATACAGAAACAACAGAGATATTTAATAATCCAGAAAGAGGATTTTATACACCAGTATATATAAAATATACAGAAAACAATAACAAAGTAATTGGAGAAAACGAAGCTAAAAAGAATTTAATACATTTAAGACTAGATATAGGTCAATTTTCAAAAGCAATAAATGGAAAAGAAGATATTGAATTAACACAAAATATGTTAAATTCTTTTAATCAAACATTAAAAGAGATAAAAGAAAATGGTGGAACCACAATTGTACGATTTGCATATACATATGAAGGTGATAAAAACAAGGAACCATCTATAGACATGATATTAACACATATTAAACAACTTTGCCCAATTTTTACAGAAAACCAAGATGTTATTTCATATATAGAATTAGGATTTTTTGGACCATGGGGAGAAATGCATACAAGTGATGTTTGTACGCAAGAGAATGTTGCAAAAGCATTAGATGTAATGTTAAACAACACCCCAGAAAAAATAAAAATAGGTGTAAGGCAACCTAAATATTATGCATATTGGGCAGGAATAGAAAGGGATAAGTTATTTGAAAATGTAACTACTTTAGGAACAAAAGAATATCGAGTAGGACTATATAATGACGGATATTTAGGTTCTGAAAGTGATTTAGGAACTTTTAATAATCGAGACCTTGAAATTAAATGGTTAGAAAAACAAGCAAACCATACATTATATGGTGGAGAAGTTGTAGCAAATTATGCAAGTGGAATGCCGTTAAATACAGTAAAATATATGTCAGAAGAAGCTTTTAAAACACATACTACATATTTAAATGGAATATATAATGACAAAGTATTAGAATCATGGAAAAATGAAAAATATGAGGGAGAAGATCAATTATATAAAGGAGAAAATGGCTATACATATATAGCAAACCATTTAGGATATAGATATGTAATAAGGAAAGCAAATATTCAAAACAAAGTAGAACAAGGAAAAAAATTAAATGTAGAATTAAATATAGAAAATGTTGGATTTTCTAATTTAATTAACAATAAAATAGTTACAATAGTGTTTTCAAAAAATGATAAAATATATGAAGTAAAAACAAAAATTGATCCTACAAAGTGGGAATCTAAGCAAACGGCAAAATTGCAATTTGAAGTAGAAGTTCCAGAAGAATTGACTGTTGGAAATTGGAATATATATTTACGTATATCTCAATATGGAAATCTAAAAATAGATAATAATTATCAATGTATTCGTTTTGCTAATGAAGGTCAAATGTGGAATCAAGATATTGGGGCAAACTATATAGGAAATACAACTGTTATAAAGAAAGCAGAAGAAAATGAAAATAAAGTAGAAAATAATATTATTACAAATGTAGTAAATGATGTTACTGATAATACAGAAAAAAATATTACAAATGATAATAATAACATGGTTGAAGATACTACAATTAGTAACACAAAAAAAGATAATAATGAACAAAATAATGTGGTAAAAAAAGATAATTTAGAAAACTCTACAACTGATACGGTAACAAACAATAGTAGTGCTAGTATAAATAATGTAGTAGAAAATACAAACACTAAAACAATTGATAATACAACTAGTAAAGTAGTATATCCGCACACAGGAAACAATGTAATTACAATTATCAAAGTATTGATTGCAATTTTTACTTTAATATCGATATTTATCTATATAAATTTAAAATAACAACTACAAACTATTGACAATATACCCCATAATAATGTATAATGAGTAACGTATATAGGGTAAGAAAAGAAAATCCCACATACATTCTCGTATGACCGGAAGGAGGGGAATATAAATGTCAGAAATCAAAGTTAATAATGGAAATATAGAAGATGCCTTAAAAAGGTTTAAAAGACAATGTGCTCGTAACGGAGTTTTACAAGAAGTTCGTAAAAGAGAACACTACGAAAAACCAAGTGTAAAAAGAAAGAAAAAATCAGAGGCAGCAAGAAAAAGAAAATTTTAATTACATAATAAAAGGTAGAAGTTTATATAGGAATAGTATATACAAAACTTCTGCCTTTTTTGTATTAAAAAATTATTTTGGGATAAAATAGAAATGTTAATATAAAATAGGGAACGAGGGACATGTCTTCAATCCCAAAGAGCAAAAGAAGGGATGATAGTTAATGGAATATAAGCAAATTGAAATAAAAAAAGGAATTAAACTTAATATACTACAAACAAACAAATTTAAAACAAACTTAATAGCAATAATGTTAACAACAAAATTAGACAGAGAAAATGTTACAAAAAATGCATTAATACCAGCTGTATTAAGAAGAGGAACAAAAACATTAAAAACACAAGAAGAAATAAATAAAAAATTAGAAGAAATGTATGGAGCAAGTTTAGACTGTGGTTTAGATAAAACAGGGGATAATCAAGTATTAAAATTTTATATAGAATCTGTAAATGATGAATTTTTACCAGAAAATTCAGAAAATATGTTAAAAGAATCATTAGAAAATTTATTAGAATTTGTATTAAATCCATATTTAGAAAATGATGGATTTAAAAAAGAATATGTAGAACAAGAAAAAGAAAACTTAAAACAAATAATAGAAGGAAAAATAGACAACAAAGCAAGATATGCATTAGATAGATGTATAGAAGAAATGTATAAAGATCAACCATATGGACTATATAAATATGGATATATAGAAGATATGCAAAATATAAATGAGACAAACTTATATGAACAATATAAAAAATTAATAAACAGTTGTAAAATAGATATTTTTGTTTCTGGAATAGTAGATGAAGAATTAGAAAATATAATAAAGGAAAATGAAAATATAAAAAAATTACAAGATAGGGTACCAGAATATAATAAAATAGAAATATCAGCAAAAAAAACTGAAAAAGAAAATTATGTACAAGATTCAATGGAAGTAACACAAGGAAAATTAATAATAGGAATGGATTTAAATGTAGATAATGAGGATTTAAGATATGATATCATGATTTATAATTGTATATTTGGAGGAAGTGCAAATTCAAAACTATTCCAAAATGTACGTGAAAAGGCAAGCTTAGCTTATACAGCAAGTTCTAGTTATTACAGATTTAAAAATAATATATTTATAAATTGCGGAATTGAAATTAAAAATTATGATAAAGCGTTAGAAATAATAAAACAACAAATAGAAGATATGAAAAATGGAGATTTTACAGAAGAAGAAGTAGAAAATGCTAAAAACGGAATAATTGCATCTATAAAAACAATAGATGATGAGCAAGATACAGAAATAACATATTTCTTTAGTCAAGAGTTATCAAATAGTAAGTGCAATATAGAACAATATATGAATAATATTAAGGCAGTTACTAGAGAAAAAGTAATTGATATAGCTAACAAAGTAAGTATTAATACAGTATATTTTTTAAAAGATTAGTTGAAAAATAATTACAATTTGGACTTTTTTAAGCAGGACTATACGTTGAAGGGAGAATAAGATTAAAAATGCAAATAATAGAAAATTCAAAAGTTAAAGAAAAATTATATATA
>ERZ824473.2640-NODE-2640-length-20169-cov-8.313612_pt1 | contig 20169 bp, 16 predicted proteins | sample MGYA00519874_ERZ824473 | MGnify/ENA primary metagenome ERZ824473 (study PRJEB31778, sample SAMEA3449151) | human gut metagenome | biome: human gut; feature: human-associated habitat; material: faeces | place: United Kingdom | collected 2010/2012 ... | reverse complement strand
CGAAAAAATTGTGTATGTTTGCTGTCGCTCCCTCCGCGGGAGCGTGGATTGAAATTACAAGAAACGGCAGGGACAGGACACCATGAAAAGTCGCTCCCTCCGCGGGAGCGTGGATTGAAATACGACGGACACTGGACGAACAGCAAGGGCGTAGCGGTCGCTCCCTCCGCGGGAGCGTGGATTGAAATATTGTAAAGGAGAAAATTCATCATGGCTAAGAAGTCGCTCCCTCCGCGGGAGCGTGGATTGAAATCGTGATTGACTTGAACGAAGGGGAAAAGGCAAATACATCGTCGCTCCCTCCGCGGGAGCGTGGATTGAAATAAAGAATAGTAATGTTTTATGGCGCAGGTCATTTGTCGCTCCCTCCGCGGGAGCGTGGATTGAAATGCCGATGTCTCCGCCTGTCTGCTTCATAAATTGCGTCGCTCCCTCCGCGGGAGCGTGGATTGAAATACAACAGCTTTTACAGCAATTCAGACAGCGGTAACGTCGCTCCCTCCACGGGAGCGTGGATTGAAATATTACTTCCAGCAAAACTGCTTTCCATGTTCTTGGTCGCTCCCTCCGCGGGAGCGTGGATTGAAATTGAAAAGAAGAATGCCGAGGCATTGGTGAAGCAACTCGTCGCTCCCTCCGCGGGAGCGTGGATTGAAATACTAAACCGAAGCGGTCCTTTGTTGTAATCGTGGCAAGTCGCTCCCTCCGCGGGAGCGTGGATTGAAATATGTTGTTGCAATAGGCAATGTTTTGTGCCTTGGCCGTCGCTCCCTCCGCGGGAGCGTGGATTGAAATAAAAATCGTATGGGATATTGACAATGATCATCTTGTCGCTCCCTCCGCGGGAGCGTGGATTGAAATATCCGTAAAAGTGGCCATTGAGACAGACACTCATTGTCGCTCCCTCCGCGGGAGCGTGGATTGAAATCAATTTATCGCTAATAACGGAGTGTCGGGCTTTGAGTCGCTCCCTCCGCGGGAGCGTGGATTGAAATGCTGAGGATATTGTAGACGAAGAGGAAGAGTATAGTCGCTCCCTCCGCGGGAGCGTGGATTGAAATACAGTACGGATATGCATTTTTACTTGGATTGCAGGGTCGCTCCCTCCGCGGGAGCGTGGATTGAAATCTTTGAGATCGTCTGCAGTCAGCTCAACGTCCTGTGGTCGCTCCCTCCGCGGGAGCGTGGATTGAAATACTGCCACTTCCTCCCATTTCAGCCCGTGAATATAGTCGCTCCCTCCGCGGGAGCGTGGATTGAAATTTGCTTAAGGATGATTGTATCGACCTCCGTGGCTGGTCGCTCCCTCCGCGGGAGCGTGGATTGAAATCACGTCTCTTAAAGACAAAAGTGAAAGATATTCTGGGTCGCTCCCTCCGCGGGAGCGTGGATTGAAATATCTTCCCGGTTCCGACCTTCTTTCCGCCGATGTGTCGCTCCCTCCGCGGGAGCGTGGATTGAAATATCACATCAGAGTTCCGTTCAAGGTCCCTTGCTCGTCGCTCCCTCCGCGGGAGCGTGGATTGAAATATGTGTACTGGAATGACAAGGAACCATACACAGAGTCGCTCCCTCCGCGGGAGCGTGGATTGAAATAGGTTGCCCGAGCCAAGAACGGAAGCCACTGTGCTGTCGCTCCCTCCGCGGGAGCGTGGATTGAAATTTCTTTGCTCTTGTCGTAACGGTTGTTCCTGCCATGTCGCTCCCTCCGCGGGAGCGTGGATTGAAATCTTTTGTGGCGGATGCTTTTTCTGTGCCAGGAAGTCGCTCCCTCCGCGGGAGCGTGGATTGAAATTGTTGTTAATTCCATTTTCGTAAAAGGAGCCGATGTCGCTCCCTCCGCGGGAGCGTGGATTGAAATGTGAAAGATCGCTGTATGTAATACCAGTCTCATATGTCGCTCCCTCCGCGGGAGCGTGGATTGAAATGTGTCCTCCCACGGCTCTGCCAGCCACGAGTTGACGTCGCTCCCTCCGCGGGAGCGTGGATTGAAATCTTTCTATGTACTGCCTTTCGGCATGGTCTATCTGTCGCTCCCTCCGCGGGAGCGTGGATTGAAATCCTGAAATACTGGTGCAAGTGAACCGCACAGCGATGTCGCTCCCTCCGCGGGAGCGTGGATTGAAATAATTTAAAACAAAAGACGATTGTAGATTGGATTCGTCGTTCCCTCCGCGGGAGCGTGGATTGAAATAGGTGAGCCGGAGAAAAACGGCATCTGGATTTCTAGTCGCTCCCTCCGCGGGAGCGTGGATTGAAATATTATAGCCTCGCGGATTTCCTTGTAGGTAATCGCGTCGCTCTCTCCACGGGAGCGTGGATTGAAATAACTTATAATCTGCCATAACGCCTCCTACGGTATTGGTCGCTCCCTCCGCGGGAGCGTGAATTGAAATTTGAAAAATTGCACTTTCTCATCAGTCCGATACCGTCGCTCCCTCCGCGGGAGCGTGGATTGAAATAACAGATGAAAAATCTGTATCCTCGGTGCTGTATTGCCTAAACGTTAAACTACAAGTACCTTGACAAATATCCGGCTGCTTTCGCGGCCGGATCAATTTTCACTGGCTTTCTTTTGTTTTCTGATGTATTCCGGCAGTTTTTCTGACCAGGGCAGAAGATCCCCTAAAAGATCTGTACTGCTTTCATCCTGATGTTTCGGGATTTCGGTCAGCAGATATTCGAAATATTCATACGGCTTCAGGCCATTTGCTTTTGCTGTTTCTGAAATGCTGTAGATGATTGCCGAGGTGGATGCACCATGCACCGTGTTGATCATCTCCCAGTTTTTTTCGTGGATAGGATGCATTTCATGTTTTCTGGTATTCGTATAGGATGACCTGCTCTTTCTGATACAGGCATCCGAACCGGTAGACCCACATCCAGCTTTTGCTGCCAGCGAGCCTTCCGTCTTTATTCACCAGGACCGGTGTTTCATCTGCCTGTATGACCGGATACCGATACAGCGGGACTGCATTGACATATTTCCCATTTATGACTGCAGCTGCCAGAGATGGGGAAACAAGACTTCCCGGAAGCAGTTTCTTCGGACGCGGTGCTTTTACCATGTGGTCATCTGTTTTACTTGTATAAACCCCGATATGTTGTTCTTCCACCTCCACTTTTTCCGGGACAAAGCGGTAACACCTTGAAATGATATGCTTGTGGATAAGTATGTAGCCGCGAAGCTTCTATGATTTCCCTATGGCCCTTACCTTTACACTTTTTATTTTCAGCATCTGGTACTGTTCTTCCGTCAGTTCCAATACCTCTTTTGCCGAACGCGGCCACCGAAAGGCACCGTTATCCAAACGTTTGTACAGTAGCAGGAATTCATCCTCTTTTCGAAATGCAGCGCTTTAATCCAGTCGCAGCCTCTCTCTGTGATATTTCATAACCACCATCATAAATAAGCCTGCCTTACTTGTGATACAAGCAAGCCCCTACCCACTGCTTATTGTTCCTCGCAACCCAGCAAGGGACTTGCTTGACTCAGTTAAAAAATTAAAATATCATCTCCTGAAATTCCACGTTCCACTCCAATATGTTCTACCTTATTCTTGTAATTATTACCAAGAGTATAAAATCTGAGGCTGTCATGCTTCTCGTCTATTATGTTCTTTAAGATTTCCTTCAGCTGTATTGCCTGAGTATTATCTACGATACACTCAAAGACAGAATTCTGGACACGCCTTCCATAGTTCACACATTGCTTTGCGACTCTCCTTAATCTGGTTTTTCCTGCCTGCGTTTCTGTATTTACATCATATGTAACCAACAGCAACATTGTTTTCACCTCATTTCCATAGAAATGCAGGATAACCATCCAAATCTCCACGTAAAAATCTGGCCAGCAGCATACTCTGGACGTATGGAACCATTCCCCATTCTACTTTTTCATTCAGGTATGGATGTGTAATAATTTCTTTCTTTTTCTTCTGCCACTCTGTTAATATGCTCCGCCGCGTCTCTTCTTTCATTAAGACAGCGCCATTTTCTTTCTTTTGAAAATCTTTTCCGTTGACTATTTTTTTATTAACCAGTGACAATACAAACCGATCCGCAAGCGGCGCCCTCAGTTCTTCCATTAAATCCAGCGCCAGTGACATACGCCCTGGTCGTTCCGTATGCAAATATCCCACATATGGATCCAGACCTACTGTCTCAAGTGCCGTGCCTGCTGAATTCGCCAACAGTGTATAAGCAAATGACAACAATGCATTTATCGGATCCTGCGGCGGCCTTCTGTTTCTTCCCTGAAACTGAAATTCTTTCTTTTGCTGAAGAATCAGCTCATCAAATACTCCATAGTAGACACTTGCCGCTTCTCCTTCAAATCCACGCAACTGTTCCGCTGTTTCACAAACCTTAATGTCATCCAGCGCATTTTTCAGTTTTTGAGATGCTTCTTTTACTTTTTCAAGGTCAATCTGCAGACTGTGATCCCGGCATGCACGTTCCAATATCCATCTTGAATTATATACTTTTGCTAATATACAGTTTCTGGATATATCCATTGCCTTTTCTTTATCCATGCAACTGTCATATTGCTGTCTGCGCAGGACCACATTTCCTTTGATTTTCCCAGTAACCCTTGCCAGAAACTTTCCCTGTGGTGTCAGATAACACAGCGAAACATTTCGCTCTGCGCAGGCTCCCATTAAAGCCGGACTCGTTCCTCTATATCCAAAAGAAACGATTTCTTCCAGATTGTGCAATGGTATGCGTCCCATCTCTTTGTCATTTTCAAGCAACACCACATTTTCTCCGTCAAGCGAAAGGTATCCAGTCTCAGACATTACATATAGCGTATTTAATAATTTTTTCAACCGTCCTTCTCCTCTGACAACATTTTCTTCATATAACCTTTTACTGAAATCGTTTTTTCCAGTTCCGGCATACATATTTCTTTTAATGAACAGGCTCTGCACGCTTTATTTTTCCGAACCATCGGTGTATATGACTTTTTCATATACTCATGCATTTCTTCCGTAATTTCTTCTACTTTATTTCTTAGCTCTTCTGTAATTTCTATCTTCTCCCGATGCCTCGTTTCTCCATAATATAGTGCCGCAAACGGAATAGAGGTACTGAACATTTCTTCCAGACATAGTACCTGCGCCGTCAGTTGAAGAATATCTTCCAATCCGTACTTTTTACTGCCCTTTTTATACTCAATCGGAAACACCTGATATTCACCTCTGTGTCCAAACAACCGAATTCCATCTTCGCACTTATGAAATTCCACAGCATCGCATTCTCCTGTCAGCCCAAGCTTTCTGGACACCACCGGCAGCGCTCTTGATATCAAAACGTCCTTTCTCTTCTCTCGCAGATAAGGATCATGAGCTTTTTCGTGCATAATCTTTCCGATCACCGTATGCTCATTCTCTGCCCATTGCTGCTCGACATGTATCAATGCCCATTGCCGGCGGCAGAATACAAAATGCTGGATTCCAGATATCATCAAATAATCGTCTTCTGTATAGGTCATTATATTTTTTCCATAACTTCTACTGTACTCGGTATCTTATCTTCATAAACTTTTATCACATAATCCTGGTACCTCCTTGGATACTCCACCTCCTCCTTTTTCGTCACATCTACTGCATCAAATAATTTATACGCCGGACAGTCACCAAGTTCTTTACTGTGTTTAAAAACGATCAGTCTGCGAACTGCCATTTTCCCCCGTGCAGCAGAATGGTCATTCTCAAACATATTAATAATAGCTTTCCATAAAAGCTCCAGATCTTCTTCTGAAAATCCAGTTACCTTTCGTGCCAGATTTGCTGAAATATATCCTTCTGCTCTGTACAATGCATACGGAACAATATTTTTTCTTCCCATTTCTGTCTGCTTATTCTGTGCATCTTCCTCTGTTGTAATCGCTACACGCGTAATCGTAACTTCCTGGCTGATGATCGGATCTATGCTTCTGGCAAATCCGATCTGAACCGGTCCACGTACCTGTCCACAATTTAAAGAGGCCTTCACAAAAGTGGTCATTACTGCACCAAATGTTCTGATATCATAAAAATTTTCACACATATAGTCGCGAAGCTTTATATCAACATCTGCATCTGTCTTTTTCAAAGCTTTCAGCGCTTCTGTTACTTTCTTATCTTCTTTTTCCTTAATTCCAACGCTTTCACACGCTTCTTTATCGCTTCTGTTCAGCGGAACATCTTCCCGGATGTAAATTTTATATCCTGCCTCATTTTCCTTAACCGTTTCCACATAATTTCGGATTTTTCGTTTCAGGCATACATCTGTCACAAGTCCATATCCGCTCTCCGGATCAATTCTCGGCATATTTCCTGCATCCGGATCCCCGTTTGGATTTCCATTTTCCACATCAAAAAATACCACAAATTCATATCTGTTTTTTATTGCATCCATTTCTTTTTCCTCCTGTTATGCTTTCTTTTCGTATCATTCTTGTTTCTGGTGATAATATCCGAGAATAAAACGCCCCTGTTCTTCCAGATTTAACTGACTCGGACACTCGTCCAATTTTCCAAGCAGATCGGTCAGCTGCTTTTCGTATTTTATTTTTAACCCTTCTTTGTCTCTTCCCAGTTTTCGCATATGGCTGTTCTTCAGTTTCATCAGGATTGGAAATACGGTTGCCGGATTTGCACAGGCCGCATTAAAATATCGGTCACGAATCGTCGTGTTCAGCTTGCCATTCGCAGACGTTTCCTGAATTGCTTCCAGTACTGCAAATACTCTGCCCAGTATCTGAGCCTGCTCTTTTCTTTCATTTTTTCCATTGAGTTCCATATACACCCCTTCTTCCATATGATAATTTTTAATCTGAAACGCTTTTATTGCAGCCGCCCGCCCCCAGGTAACCCGTCCCTGTTCTGCCCTGATTCGAAGTAAAATCTGACTGTACAGGCTCTGCGGGTATCTTGTATCATTTAATACTGCCTGAAATACTGCAGGGGGAAGATTTTTTGCCGGCTTTTTGTCTTTTGCTTTCTGATTTACCGTTTCATTTATCATCCTCCAAAGCCCCACATATTCTCTTTCTTCTCCCTTGGGTCGCACGATTTTCATTCTTTCATAATGCTTTTCTATATTGCTGAGAATTTTTCCAAAACTGTTTTGATAGAAAAACTGGACAGATATTCTTGCTGCATTTGCTGCCAGTCCCGCGATATAAAACGGTTGTTCCGGATCCAGTTCAAGCTTATCCAGCTTTACTTTTTTTCCTTCCCTGATTCGTTCAAATACCTCACGAATTTTTTCCGTGTTATCCTCATCCCGCTCTACTGACCACAAAAATACCTGCTGATATTCTTCCTTTCCGTTTTCTGCCCAGAAAACAATCGTTGTATCACCGCACTGAAATACATATTTTCTCTGTGACAAAAGATAATTTAATGCAGTAGTATAAGCAAATGCAGCATATGTACCTACCGCAGCATTATAGCTCTGTGACATTTCATAGGATTCAAACGCCGGTGCATTAAAAGATACAAGCGCAGCTCCGCTTGACTGAGCCCCCTGTAATCCTTTTATGAGCGGATGGATTCTTGCTATTTCCGTTCTTTCTCCAGTTACGAGGCAGACTCGTTTTTCTCCATTTTCACTGTTCTTTTCCTTTTCTTTTTGATATTCATCCCAGATCAATCGGATTTCTTCATCTTCTTGTACTTCCTCTCCTCCTACTTCAAAAATAAGATTGCCGCCGTCTGTGACTTCCTTATACATTTGTTTTATCCAATTGTCTTCCTTCGCCTTTTTCGGATCCCATGTCTCAAAAAAAGCTTTTACTGCACTGCCAGCTTCCCCTTTTGCATTTTTTAAAATGGAAAAATGCTTCTCTTTTGCCGCCTCAAACCGTTTTATTGTTTTTTCACTACAGCCCTCGGCATCAATTCCAAGCATATATTTGGAGTTATCACACAGAAAATTGGGAACGATCTTGGTCGAGCTTCTTCCTTCCATTAGCGGGACCAGTTTTACATCTGCCACCCATATCGTTTTCTTTCCTCTTTCAACTTCCTTTTGGGCAGGTATGATTCCTTCTATTTTTCCCTTGCTGTTCAGACGAATAATATAAGAAACTTTTGCGCTGCACCATCCCGGCAGCGCAGTTTTTCCATCCCGTGCCAGTGTCTCATAATATTTGACTAATTCCTGCAGAATCACTGTATCACCTCACAATTTGTCAAATCGATCACGCCTCGATGCATTACTGCCCGGAAAAACCTAGGCTGAATATCCGGCAATTTTGTATAATCCATTCCCCACAGCATAAGACCCATATCACGTTCCTCCACATTGTCATATGCTGTTACAATTTTTTCTTCCCCGCAAATGCTGAAATGAGCCGGAAATTCCCGGCAACCAAGATAGGGTGCTTGAAAACACTCCCCTCTTTGCAGCCGACGCATAATAATATCCTTAAATTTTCCAGGATTATCCGACGCGTTCGCATTTTCTGTCATCTCAAAATGTGCTTCTATTATATACTCCACATCCTTCAAAATCACAGATGATCTCTGCACTATATCAGCTTTTGAACTGATATACAGATCTTTCTTTTTTCCATTATACGCAGATAAAACATTTGCTGCGGAGATCTTGCTTTTTACTTCATTTCGTTTTATACTAATAAATTGTATCGGTTTTATAACATAAATACGATCTACAATCCATCTCAGGCCAGGATGCCAGTACACACTTTCAAGAATTCCGATCGCCGCTGATGGCGTAATCACATCATACGAATACCTTTCCGTTTTCAGCTCCGGCCTTGAAAAAAGCGCATAATCCCCCCATACTTTTACTCTTACTCCTCGTGCCATTTTTCCACCTTCTTTTTCTTATTTCATTTATGTTTGTTGTATATCTCCATTATATTCCTTTCAAGCATCCTGTCAATCATTATTTTTCTTTTATATTTTACTTTTTTTATTTTCCATGCTATAGTCTTTTAGTCACAGCCTCCGTTTTATGAGCACTGTGTGGATTGAAATATTTACGTTTGTTGTAAAAATAAAAACAGCCATCCGAAACTGCCTATACAATTTCGAGTGGCTGTTTTTATTTATTTTCAGAAAAATATACCCTCTCCTTCTTCAATTTCAAGCATCAGTCCATATTCATCCGTATACTTTTTTTCATCAGAAATCACAAACAAATTCGTTTTCCCCTGCATTGACAGTTCTTCAATCATTCCATTTTGGAAAAACTTTTCAGCATCCTGCAGGTATACATTTACACTGTATCGCGATGCCTTTCGCAATAGCTCTTTTGTCATTCCTTTTTGTCTTATTTCCTCAAAAATGGTTCTGGCTTCTGCCTCCTTTGTGATTAAAATCGAAATGCCTTCTTTCCCAATCAAATGAAAATCTTCCGAAACTTTTCGAAAAGGAAGATCTCCTCTTTTGAATCTTCCAACAATATCCTTTTCATCAAGACTTTTTCCTTTGTAATGATACAGCTGCTCAAAGTAACTTTCTATCGTCTCTGGCATATCCAGTTCCATATTTTTTTGCATAAGTGTCTCAGTAACTGCAAGCGCCAGTTTTTGACTTTGCACTTCTTTCGCATTTTCCAATGAAAAAATGTACGTATTACTCTCTTCTATTTTCCGCTTTCCATTTCGATTGCATCTTCCGGCTGCCTGAATCATAGAATCCAATCCGCTCTTTTCACGATACACTGTATCAAAATCAAGATCCACACCGGCTTCTACCAAACTGGTAGAAATAACAAGACATGTTTTTCCTTCCGCAAGGCGGTTCTTTATTTCCGCATATTTTTTTTGTCGATGCTTCGGGTACATTGTCGTTGAAAGATGGAAAACATCTTCTCTCCCCATTTTTTTCATCATTTGATACAGCCGCTGCGCTTCCTTCCGTGTATTTACTATACATAATGCTCTTTTCTCGTCAGAAAGCTTCTCTGCCAGTTCTTCTTCTGACAGTGTGCCCATATTAACCAATTTACATCGCTTAAAAAAGCGAAACTGCTCTTCCACACGCGGGCAAAGTTCCTTCACCTGAACCGACTCAGAAAAAAACTGCGGAATCGCCGGCTGTGTTGCCGTACACAGTATCTCTGTACAGCCATAATATTTATACAATTGTTCCATCATTACAATACATGGTTTTATATAATTCACGGGCAGCATCTGCACCTCATCATATATAATCACGCTGTTCGCTATATTGTGCAGCTTTCTGCACTGAGAAGTCCTGCTTGCATACAAAGATTCAAAAAACTGAACATTCGTAGTAACTACCACAGGACAATCCCAGTTTTCAGTAGCCAATTGTAATTTCTCCCGTATTTCGTCGCTGATAATGTCTTTTTCTTCGTAATTCACATTGCTATGATGCTCCAATACGTTTTCAGCGCCAAGAATTTCTCGAAAAACTTCCGCTGTCTGCTCTATAATGCTTGTATACGGAATCACATAGATTATACGCTCCATTTTATGCTGTGCTGCATGATGCAGCGCAAATGCCAGAGAGGAAACGGTCTTACCGCCTCCCGTAGGCACAGTAAGCTGATAAATTCCTTTTTCTCCCTGGCTCAGGCTGATACATGACTTCAGAATTTCGGTACGATGTCCATTAACAGTTTCCTGTTCCGCATTTTCCATCCATTTCTTTTTTTTCATATATTTATCCAGTCTGTCCGTCAATTCCTCTATTGTAGTATACTGGATATTCCGCTCTTTCTTCATAAACGCTTCCGTATCCAGATAATCTGCATCTACAAGACAGGAAAATATAAAACGAATAAACGCTGCAATTGTAAAATTGGGAAATCTTTCCCCTTGTGTATTGGAAAATGGAGGCCTTTGTATTTTCGAAATTTCTATTTCCTGTTTATAAGCCTCGTAATTCTCTACCTTTTTTCCCAAACGCCCATATAACGTACCATCCGATCCATCATCCTGCTTACTCCCGCTATCAGGAAGACCTGCGTGATGACCTGCAATGCAATAACTCATCAGCTGATACAAACCGTTTTTGTTCCACGCTAACTGTGCTCCTGCTGTAGAATGATCTACTCTGATATTTTCTCCCCTGATTTTCCTCTGAAACTTTTGTGAATACTTTCCAATATCATGTACTATGCCGCTAAAATATCCCCACTCAGCGGCGTCAAACGAAGAGGCTAACTTCGAAGCCAGCTCTGCCGTATGTTTCAAATGTACGTGTAACGGCTGTTCCTCCCATTTTTGTTCGTCTGTTTCCTTTCTGTGCGCAATATACTCAGAACGCTGCACTGGCGCATCATTTTCTGCCATTTTGTTTCTCCTCCTCCCCAATCCTCTTCTCAATCTCCTCTTTCACCAGGCCCTCGCCGATCACGATCAGCACTTCCTGACCTTCCTTGATGGGATGGATTTCGGTGGTCTGGCGGGTGGCGTTCAGTTCGATCCAGGTACCGTCCTCCAGCTTCTGGAAGCCTTTGATGCGGAATACACTGCCGCACGCCGGGCTGTTCATGATTTCCTTTACTGCCTCGCACAACTGAGCCTCGGTCAGATGGCGGTTCATGAAAAACAGGGAATCGAAATCGCCATTGTCATCCACATCCTGCTTGACGTAGCTGGCCGGATCGTAGCCGCAGGAGGAAATGCGTGCAAAGTCTTCTTTGGTAAAGGAGTTCCAGTCGGTACTTAAAATGTGTGATGCATCGATCTCCCGTTTACATTTTACCTGTGCAAGGGCATGGTTTAAATGCATGATCGTCTGCCCGATTTCTTCTGGCGAAGCTTCCTGGCTGCGGCTCAGGACGATCAGTCCCGCGTTTGCCGCCTCGGAAGCAAGAACATAATCGGCCTGCTCTGACAGATTCGGATCCAGCTTTGCATCGACGATCGCAATCACATTGCCGATCTCATACCAGCGATCAAGCGGTTCCTCGTGCAATGTATCAAAAAATTCGTCCATATCGAAGATGCCGGACGGTTCGATCAGGACACGGTCATAACCGCACATCCCCATAGAGATCAATTTTGTCTTGAAACGCCTTCTATGACAGTCACGATCACAGCCGCCCGATACCATTTCCAGCTCGCAGTTATCACCGCGCAGGTCCGAGAGCAGCATCATATCGACGTTTATTGCACCGTAATCATTCTCCAGAATACCGATGTTCTGACCCTGACTCATCAGATACGAAGCGTATTTTCGAATGAACGTTGTTTTTCCGGAACCAAGAAATCCAGTGATGAGATCTATTTTTACCATATCTGTGTTGCTCCCTTCCACGCGGTCTGATATACCGTCATTTTCTCTTCTGCTATTTCCTGTCAGATATCCTTTTTACGTTTCCTGCTTATTGCTCCGGGCAACCCCGCAGGGGACTTGCCCTATTCGGTTAAATTATCATCTGACACTTGCTTTCACTGTGAATCATACATTCATCATTGCTATAATTCGTCCTGCTGCCAGGTTCTCCCCTCTGTCCTTCACAAACAGAACTTCTTTGCGATCCAGAGGCATGAACTTTCGTAGCCAGCTGACCTCCTCTCACATCCGCAGCTTCTTCCGGAACTCCCGCAGCGTATCTTTCTTCCGGAAGATAAACAGTGCGGCCAGCATCAGGATGCTGATTCCGGAACAGACGACAGACGGCTGTGTGTAATGCACCAGATTCAGCCACAGAAGGAGAAGCGGTATACAGCCTGCTCCCGCAGACTGGACAAGATAAAACAGGTATTCTTCGCGCTCCAGGCGGTTTACTTTTGCGATGACTACCATCGAACACTGGACAGCAAGCGCGCCGAACGGCAGCACGAAATCAACCGACCATCCGCGCCAGCCTGTGAAGTGATCCCAGAGCACCGCCAGGACCGTGACAAGAAGCAGCTGCCACATCTCATTTTTGAGGATGTTGCGGCGTTTGGTGTAAGCCACTGTAACGATCGCCCACGCACACAGACAGCCGGCGGCCGCAAACCAGAACCAGTTCAGCGTGCCAAGTGTCAGATAATTGATCATGCCGCACAGCACCGCCACTGCCAGACAGAGAAAGGTAAAGATCTGTATCGTCTTTCTGCCTTCCGCCTTCTGTGCCTCTCCGCAGCCCGGGAATTCGCTTCCTGTCTCTTTGCACGGGATCGATTCCCGCTTCATGATATTCTGAAAACTGCGCGGAATGCTGTCATCCGGCAGTTTTGACGTAAAGCCAAGCACCATTTTATTGCCAAATGAGCACGAACACAGCTGAAGCCCATTCGTACTCGCAAAAAATCCAAACTGCCTGATGTAGTCCTGATACTGCTCCGGGAATCGGACAATGCCGATATTTGAGTAGACCGCCGTGATGCAGCGGCTGCCCAGATTAGCTCCGACCATCAGAAATCCTTTTTTCAGTTCCAGTGGAACAGCACGCAGCAGAGGATTTTTTTCCAGACGGACGTATCCGTTCATCCGCATCGCCATCCGTTCTTTGACCAGCTCTTTTTCGAACTGTGCCCTGACATCCTGCAGCACATCCTCAAACGTCGTCCCGTCCTCAAACGTGTGCCCTGCCTCGATCCAGCCGAAAAAGTTCGTCATCGACTGAGATGGGAAAAAATTACGCAGGTTTACAGGGATCATCAGTGTGATCGGGCGGTTTTTCCGGCTTTTGGGCACCTGTTCAGCAATTGCACAGAGCATGACGGCAGCCACATAAACGGTGATCGAGACGCCGTGTGCCTTCGCTTTTTTGTGCAGTTCATCTACCGGTATCTCAAGCTCCGTAATACGCATGTCCTCATGCAGCAGTTTTTCGCCTTTCAGCCGCACCGCATCCGGCTTTTTCTCCTTATCCCGCGGTGCCTTCGACGAATAATACTGAGAAAAGCTGTCTTCCTCCTGCACGCCGCGCGTCATCTCCTTCGTCGTATCGATGCGCGGCAGACCCGCGGAAGGATGCCGCAGGATCAGGTAATTCTGCACCAGTTCCTGCAGAAAATGCATCGCTCCCGTACCGTCTGTCAGCGCATGAAACACTTCGAAATTGATCCGGTTCTGATAATACGTCACCTCAAAAAGCAGTGATTTTTTATCCGGGATATACAGCCTGCTGCACGGCGGCTTCGTCTCCTCCCGCACCACCGGCCGGATCTCCCGGTGTTCCAGATAAAACCAGAACAATCCCTTGCGCAGCACCGCCTGAAACAGCGGATACGTTTTCATCGTCTGATCGAGTGCTTCCTGCAGCGTCGTTTCATCCACTGTTTCCTTCAGTTCACAGTAAAAACGAAACACTCTCGTATCGTCTTTTCCCGTGACCATCGGAAATGCAAGCGCCGCATTGTCCAGTTTTCTCCATTTTGAGTATTTTGCTTCCATAAATGATCGGCTTCTTTCTATTTTCTCTTCCGGCAGTATTTTTTCAGGTCACAGGTAATACGGCCCGCAATGCCTCTTTTTCTCTGCTGCCAGAAGCTTTTTTACTGATACAGGCAGGTCATTTGCTGCTTCTTACGTTCCACAGTCATTCCGAAAACCTGCCCGATTCGATTTTCTACTGCCCCAGAAACTGGTTGATATACGTAAAACTCTCCTGCACATGCCAGAACCGGATTCCAAGCGCAAAAAATCCGTGAAATGCCCCCGCAATGCGGTACTGCTGTACTTCGTTTCCGGCTTCTTCCAGCCTTCTGGCATACTCCTCGCCCTCGTCGCGCAGCGGATCCAGTTCCGCGGTCAGAAGTAATGTCCTCGGAAGATTCCTGTAATCCGTCTCCATCAGCGGCGCAAAATACGGATTCTGGCGATCCTCGGGACAGCTCTCGTACAGTGTCACATAATCTTCCATTTTCACCGCAGTCAGCAGGTAATCGGTTCCGTTCTCCCGTACCGATGGATACGGGGATGCTTCCGTATAACAGTTATTAAGTGCCGGATAGATCAGAATCTGGCGCTCTACCTGAAAATCTCCGGTATCCCTTGCTTTCAGGCAGACGGCAGCCGCCAGATTTCCTCCGGCGCTGTCCCCGATGACCGTGATCTGTTTCGGATCCGCATTTAAAATCGCATGGTTTGTGTAAAGCTCCTTTGCCGCCGCATAACAGTCGTCAAATGCCGTCGGGAAACGGTGCTCCGGCGCCAGGCGGTATTCGACAGATACGACGATTTTTCCGGTGGACTGCGCCATGCGTGCGCAGACACGGTTGTAAGTGTTCACACTCTCAGTTACCCAGCCGCCGCCGTGGAAAAACAGCAGCACCGGAAGGGAAAGTTTCCCCTCCTTCTCCTGCTCCATCGTCTCCTCACTCGGAAAATACATCCGCACCGGCACTTCATAGTCCCCGTTACAGATCTTCGTGTCCAGTTTCCGGATAAAAATCCGCATGGCATCCAGCTTCTTCAGGTCTGCAATCCGCCGCGATGATTCTACGTCAATGTTTCCGTAGGATAATGCATGCAAAATGCTCCGCATTGTTTTTGATATCATGATTTTCTCCCATTCCCCATCCCATATACGATGTCCGCCGCACACATCGTTGAATCCCGGTAATCTTTCCCGGTTCAAGCGCCGCCGGGTAATGCCAGCTGCAAAGCAGAATTCATCCGTATTGCTTTCTTTTGTTTCGTCCTGGGACAGGGCAGCTTTCTTCTGCTCCATGCCCTTTTGCATTGTACCACAGATCTGCTCTTTTACGATGCTGTTTCGGAAATTTTCTTTCTTTTTCTTCTGCTCTTCGCCTGTGGCATTCCATCCGTCTTTTTCTCTTTCCTTCTGTTTTCTATCCGCAGCGTTCCATGCCCCTTTTCCTCCTGCGGCTAAATCAGTCATTTCAAACCAAGGGTAGTTTATTATACCATACCGGTTCTTTCTTCTGCAAAGGGATTTTCTGGCGTTTTACGTTCGCTTCTGAAATTTTACCTGGCTCCAGGCTGCAGCAAAAAGGCGATCTCCATTTTTCCTCTTGACTTTTATTTTCTACAGTTGTAGTATTTATACATCTACTACATCTGTAGCAGATGTATGGTATGCAGACTGCAGTCCCACTGCATGCTTCTGCAATTAACGAACGCGGATCTGAATTATCCGCTTCCTTTGAAAGGAGATTATTATTATGAAAAAAAGAAAACAGTTACTTGCAATTTTGGCTCTCTCGGCTGCTTTTTCCTGGTCGCTTCCGGCATTTGCAAAGGAATTTACCACCTCAGACTCCGTTCTGACCATTGACACACCGGATGACAGCTGGGCACAGATCAAAGATGATGCGACGCTCGCAACCCTGACGAACGGAAAAGACTCTATTACTTTAGAGCACTATAGTAACGGAGAAAAGCTGCCTGATATCACAGTCGCAGACGATACGTATGAGAAGGTCTGCCAGAATATCATTTCCACGCGCAATGAAGTCTTTCTGATCACCGGGCTTGCCGCTGATAAAAAGGATTTTGACGAGATCCAGAAAGCAGTCCAGAGCGCAGTGATCAACATTTACGACACGAAAAAAGCAGTAACGCCGTCTGATCCGGCTGCTGATACCGGTAATTCTTCTGACAGGGATTCCTCTTCCGAAACGAATCCTGCACCATCCACGGACGGCTCCATCGATGAAAGTATTTCCTTTACCGGCTGGATCACCGGTGCAAATGTAAATGTGCGAAGCTCTGCTTCCACCGATGCGTCCATTATTTCCACCGTGCCTTACGGAAATCCTGTCTCTGTCACCGGCGCCATCACTACAGGCAGTCAGGTCAGCTGGTATCGCATTGATCTCGATGAAACCACCGGTTTTATCTCAGCACAGTATGTTTCCAAGGCTGCCCCGACCGCTGAGCAAAACGGCATCACTCTGACCGACGAACAGCTCACGCTTTACACTTCCGATTACACCGGAGCTACCTATATTAATAAGGCAACCGACGGAAACTGGTATGACGGCACCGGCCGTCAGTATGTCCAGGCCTCCGGCGATTCCTGGAGCAGAGTGTGTGACGGCAGTATATGGACTGATATTCCACAGGCAAAGCCTGACGCAAACGCTTCCAGAACAGTCACTGTGACCGATCCGGATGGGCTAAATGAGATGACACTGTATCTGGATGCTGATTCCGGCAAATGGCACAACAGTTCATGGGGCATTTACACAGACAATGGAAATAATACGTTTACCGGCCCGGACGGCACAATATGGACTGTCGAATCATGACCTCCTTTTTCTTGACACCTCCTGCCCTCTGGCGTAGTATACGGACAGGAGGTGAACTTAATGAAAAATAAAATCATCCGTCTGCCCGACTCGGAGCTTGATATCATGCTGGTGCTCTGGCATCACACACCGCCGATGAGCAGGCTGGAAATTGAAACCGTAATCAATGAAAAAAAGGCACTGGCTCCCACAACGATCCTGTCCCTGCTCTCCCGTCTGGAGAAAAAGCAGTTTGTCTCTGTCACAAAAGAGGGAAAAACGAATTATTATACACCTCTGATCTCTCAGGAAGAATACCAGAACTGTGAGAGCAAAAATGTACTGGAGCGTGTTTTTGGCAATTCCTTAAAAAGCTTCGTCACCTCTCTTTACCGGGGCAAAGAACTGACGCAGCAGGACGTAGCGGAGCTGTACGATTACATTCAGGAACTGTACGAGGAATCTGACTCTGAAAAAACATCCAGGAAATAAACCGGAGGAATCAGGATGACATGCTTTACCTTTCACATTCTAAAACTCAATACGATCGCGGCGCTCATCATCTGCGCCGCGTGCATTGTTTCTCGGCTGACCAGGAAAAAATATACCTGTAAATGGAAATACTTTGTGTGGCTTGTGACCGCGCTTGCTTTGCTGGTTCCGGTTGACCTTTCTCCGTTTTCCAGGGTTCAGCTGCAGATTGTACAGCCGACAAGGCAGACGGGGATGCGGCAATATTTTGAAGATGCGCCGTCATTCTCTGCCGTTTCAGCTGCCTCAGGCATTTCTTCTGAATCAGGCACATCTTCCGCCCCGCTCGTGCTTTCCCTGCATTCGCCCCGGCTTTCTCTGTACGGCTTCCTGCAGCTTTTTTCCTGCATCTGGCTGACCGGCTTTGTCCTGCTCGCAGCTTTTCGGATCTTCAAATATCGGTTTTCTCTGTGGTCTTTGCGCCGCTGGAGCTCTCCGGTTCAGAATTCGGACGTGCTCCATCTCTACCGCAGCATCTGCCGCCGTGAGCATATCTCAGCCCCGCCGGGGCTTATGGAAAACCGCAATCTTTCCACGCCGGTACTTGCCGGACTTTTCCATCCGGCTCTTTATCTGACCGAAGCACCCTGCGACCGTGAAGAGCTTTCGTTTATTCTGCGCCATGAACTGACACACTATAAGCGGAGAGATCTGTGGTTCAAGCTGCTTCTGCTTGCCGTTTCTACCATTTACTGGTTCAATCCGGCTTTGTATCTGATGCGCAGTGAGGCGGAAAAAGACATTGAAAACCTCTGCGACGGCCGCGTCCTTCAGGCTTCTCCGATGCAGTCCCGGCTGCATTACAGCCAGCTGCTCTTAAAAACAGCTGCGCTGCAAAATCACATCCCGTATCTCTCAGCCAGTTTAAACGACAGCAAGCTGGTTTTTAAAGAACGGATCCACTACCTCACAGAACTGGCGAGCCTGCGGCGTGGGACTCCGCTTTGCCTTATGTTCTGTGCATTTTTGCTGACCGGCAATCTTGCCATTGGCAGCTCTGTCCTTCCGACACAGGCACAGTCTGCCACTGATTTAAGTGCAGATTCCGGCACCGTCTCTGAAAACTCTGCCTCTGTTTTGGCACAGATTGATGCGCGTGCCAGCGCAAATGCGGCGCAAAACACAAAAAATTCTGACAGCGGACCGAGTGTAAATACTGCAGCAAACAATAGCGGACATCTAGACGGCTCATCTTCAGACCCTGACGGCACTCTGGTCTCTTCCGGGACAAACAGCCCGGGTACAGCCTCTCTTGCTGATCATGATGCACCGGTCTCCGGTCAGTCACCAGATACCACCGAAAATCCGGTCGGCACGACCGGCGGAAATCCTGATAACCCGGATCCAGGCAGTCAGGGTACCGCACCAAATCACGCCACCCCTGGCAATGCAGACACTCCGCCCGAAAATTCCGACCCGGATACTCATCCGGGCAGCGACTCTGCCCTTCCGTCCCTGACGGACACCCGGATCACGCTTTACGCCCTGCAGGCAACCGGCGCTACCTACGTCTGGCAGGCCTCTGACGGAAGCTGGTACGACGGTGATTACCGGAAGTATGTTCCAAACGGCGATGGAATCTTTACCTGCTCCGACAATCAGAGCCTGTGGACCTCTGAGACACCTCCGTCTCCTGCTGACCATGCCTCAGCTTCTGTTTCTCTTGTCTCGGAGGACGGGCTGAATGTGAACCAGCTTTACTACGACAGTGACACCGATATCTGGCAGAATATCGCAGGCGGCATCTACACTTCCAATGGGGACGGTACATTCACCGGACCAAACGGAGATCTCTGGATTGTGACCTCCTGATGCGCGATCCTGACAAAATTATCTGCGCCTTGGAAACGTTCTGTTTATTTTTTAACAAAATGGAAATTTTCACTGTTTTTTTATTGATTTTATCGACTAATCATGTATAATATAGGCTGGAAGTCGGAGCAATCCGCTTTTTTTGAAAGATACTGTCGATTCTGCGTATGCAGGAGCGTATCTTGTTCACATTTAAGAAAAGGAGTAAATGAAAAGATGGCAAAGATCGATTTAAGCAAGTATGGCATCACTGGAACCACTGAGATTGTCTACAATCCGTCTTATGATCTGTTATTTGAGGAAGAGACAAAGCCGGAGCTTGAAGGCTACGAAAAAGGTCAGGTCAGCGAACTGGGCGCAGTTAACGTTATGACCGGTATCTACACAGGCCGTTCACCGAAAGATAAATTCATCGTTGTTGATGAGAATTCCAAAGACACTGTATGGTGGACTTCTGATGAGTACAAGAACGACAACCATCCGGCAAGCCAGGAAGCATGGAACGCAGTAAAAGAGATCGCTCAGAAAGAGCTGTCCAACAAGAAGCTTTATGTAGTAGATGCATTCTGCGGAGCAAATGCTGATACTCGTATGGCTATCCGTTTCATCGTTGAGGTAGCTTGGCAGGCACACTTCGTTACTAACATGTTCATTCAGCCGACCGCTGAGGAGCTTGAGAACTTTGAGCCGGATTTCGTTGT